>FWPU01000058.1_pt1 | contig 194060 bp, 142 predicted proteins | sample 2228361 | NCBI WGS metagenome assembly FWPU01 (sample SAMEA103939777, study PRJEB20133) | metagenome | reverse complement strand
GTGGCTTTCTACGGCTCGACCACCGACGGCCTGTACTCCTACGGCTACCGCTTCTACGACCCGCACCTGCAACGGTGGGTAAATCGGGATCCGATGGGGGAGGAAGGAGGGATAAACCTATATAGATTTGTGAATAACAACCCCGTAGTTCAAAAGGACGCATGGGGACTCAAAGACTGTCCGAATCCCCAAACGCCTTGGAACGCTGCGGGCATCAAAGCCGCACGCTGTCTACCGGTTCCCGGAGCACGAGGCTTAGCCATCAAAGCGGCCTGTACTCACGCGTTGAGACTGTGCCGGGATGGCTGCAATACCACTTACGGTCCGGCGGCTGATCTCGACGAGGAGGATCCGGAATGCTACAAGCAGTGTATGAAGGACTGCCAAAAAGCGTTTCAAAGTTGTCTCGGACTCAAGATTACGGCACCTAAGCTACCTCCAGCGAAGAAGGCGCCAACGCCAACGCCCAATCCACCAAAGGAACCGGATTTCCCATGAAAAATCTCACGGCTTCTCGCTTCGGACTGTTTGCTGGGGCAACACTGTCGGTCGTTCTTCTCGGCTTAGCGATCATGGCGGGCTGGCTGATCGGCTACAATAGGGCGACTGGGCAGCTCGCCGCAGAACGCCTCGGAGTCGCAATACAAATGTGGGAATCCTTGGATGCACAAAAAGTCGAAGACGCGCGCCAGTTGCTTGAGATCGAAATCTCTTCTGCCGCCACAGAGCTATTTGCGTTACACGGACATACAGACTCAGGGCGCGTAGTTGCTTATCGCAACCGGCTGCGTGTTATTGCAGAGAAATACCACGACGCTGAATTGCGTCAAACGTTGTTGGCGCTGCTTGGTACAGAGAAATGATATACCCGAAACAGATCGGTTTTTGCGAATGACTATTCTCACCAACAGCTATCGCACCGTCACCGAGGACTGCTGCTCATAGCCATGAACGTTTTGTCTACGGCTACATCCAAGCGGGCGCAGGCAGGCGGCCCTTGCGCCAGTGACGAGGTCACCGTGACCAGCCGTTACGGCCTTCACGCCGGCCTGCGGATCGTCTAACTCAGGGGCGCCGGAGGTTGTCGGTGTTCCATTCCGTGGTGGCCTTGGTGTCTTGGTGGTTCGTCAACTACGGGATCGGTGGGGGCGCCGCCTACTTTCCGGGTGGCTGGAAGCCGCCCTCCCCGGCAGCCAGGATGGCTGCCGCTACCTCCGGCGCGCTCGGAGAGCGCGCCCTACCTGAGGTTCGGACAACCCATCGCCGGCGGGGCGGGCTGTCTCCGGCGTCTCAACGGTTGGGACAGCGAACGGGCCGCGTCCAGGCCGGTTTCGCTCCCGACCTGAAGAACAACGGCCCGCCTCACGGGCAGGCAGGTCGCCTTGTCGCCTCAGACCAGCGGCCCCAGCCGTCGCAGGGTGAGCACAGGGGTTCCCGCCGCGCGGGAGGCGGGCAGGTCCACTTGAAACTCGGCGACCCAGTCGTTGTGCCCCGCCGGGTCCACCAGCATTTGCTCCACGCGCCAGGTAAGTCCGTCTTCCGCTGGCGTGATTCGGGTGTGCCGGAGATTCCGCGCCTCGGGCGTGAGCGGCAGCCGCTCATGGTCGGTCCGGTATTCGGCCATGCGGGACGCGAGGCGTTCCGCTGTCCATCCGGCGGAGTCGTCTCCGTTTTGCGAAGCCGCCGCGCCGGAAGCGCCGGGAGGTTCCGCCCCGCCTTCCGAGGCGGCGCCGGACGGACCGGCCAAAGACGCCAGCGCGGCGGCGCAGTCCCCCACCGCCAGGGCGCGCAGGAAGGTGAAAATGCGGTGGCGCACGGCCGCGGTGAAGGCCCGCGTGTCGCGGGTCACGTCCGGGGCCAGCGCCGTCAGAATCGTCGCCGGGTCCACCCCGGTGATGGCGGCGCGCTCGGCGGCCACGCGGCGGTCATAATCGGGGTCGCGCATCTGCTCCCACTCTTCCAGCAGACTGGAGTCCACCTCGCGAATCAGGGCGCCGAAGTACAGTTCCATTTCGCGCACGACGTCGGTCTTGGCGGGCTCGGGCACGGTTTGCCGCAGCACCTTGTACACGCTGTGCAGGTGGCGTAGGAGGAGTCCTTCCACGCGCTGCAGTTCGTAGTCGCGCACGTAGTCGTCGAAGGACCGGAAGTTCTCGTACATCTCCCGGGCGATGCTTTTGGGCCGGATGTTTTCCTGGCCCACCCACGGATGTCGGTCGGCGAAGGCGTTGAAGGTCGAGTAAATGAACTCGCGGTTGGGCTTGGGGTATTCGAGTTCCTCCAGCTTGGCGATGCGCTCTTCGTAGGGAACGCCCTCGGCCTTCATGGCGGCGAGGGCTTCGGCCTTCACCCGGTCCAGTTGCCGGCGCAGAATCAGGTCCGGGTCTTCGAGAATGGCTTCCACCAGCGACAGCAGGTCCAACGGGTAGGCCGCGGATTCCGGGTCCAGCCGGGACACGGTCTCGATGAGGTAGAGCGAGAGCGTCTGGTCCATCGAGAAATCGTCCTGCAGCTCGACGTTGACACGGAGTTTGCGCCGGACCTCCGCTTTCCCCTCGGCGGGGCGGGGGCGCGGCAGAATTTCGATGATCTTCCGCTCCACCAGCGACCGGAACAACTGCCAGGCCCGCTGGAAATGCTCCCGCTTCTGGCGAGGCGAATCGTGGCAGTCGCGGATGAGTCGTTGCAGGACGCGGCAGCCGTCGCCTTCGCGGCTGAGCACCTGCAACAGCATGGCGTGGGTCACCTGAAAGCGCGACTGCAGCCGCTCCGGCGGCGAGGCGATGAGCCGCTGGAACGTCTTTACATCCCAGTTCACGAAGTTGTGATCGGGCGGCTTGCGCTTGACCACCTTCCGCCCCTCGCACGCGGCCTTCTCCTCCAGCTTGAGATTCTCGATGACGTGCTCCGGCGCCTGCGCCACCACCCAGCCCTTCTCGTCAAAGCCCTTGCGTCCGGCGCGTCCGGCGATCTGGTGGAAGTCGCGTGCGCTGAGGATGGCGGTTTTCTGCCCGTCAAACTTGCACAGGCGTGTGAACAGCACCGTGCGGATGGGCACGTTCACGCCCACCCCGAGCGTGTCCGTGCCGCAGATGATTTTCAGCAGACCCGCCTGGGCCAGGTGCTCGACCAGCACGCGATACTTGGGCAGCAACCCGGCGTGATGAATGCCAATGCCGTGCTTGACCCACTTGCGGATTTCCGGCCCGTAGGGCGAACTGAACCGGAACCCCTCGAGGCGCCGGGCGATCTGGTTTTTCTCCTCGCGCGTGCAGACGTTGAGGCTGGTGAAATCCTGCGCGCTCTGCGCCGCATCCGCCTGCGTGAAATGGACCACGTACACCGGCGCCTTGCCCTCGGCCACGAGCTTCTCCAGCGTCTGCGCCAGGGGAATCTCCGAATACGCAAACTCCAGCGGCACCGGGCGGTCGCCGGACTTCACCGTCACCGCCGGCCGGCCGGTGTGCTTCACCAGTTCCTGCTCGAAGAACTCCGTCTCGCCCAGCGTGGCGGACATGAGCAGGAACCGCGTCTGCGGCAGGGTGAGCAGCGGGACCTGCCAGGCCACGCCGCGCCCGCGGTCGGCGTACCAGTGAAACTCGTCCAGCACCGCGTCGTCCACGGGCGCGTCCGGCCCGTGGCGCAGGGCGAGGTTGGCCAGGATTTCCGCCGTGCAGCACAACAGCGGCGCGTCGCGGTTGAGGGTGGCATCGCCGGTGGCCAGTCCCACGTTGTCCGGGCCGAACTCCCGGCACAGGTCGCGCCACTTCTCGTTGACCAGGGCCTTGATCGGACAGGTCCAGACCACGCGCCGGCCGCGGGCGAGGGCAAAGAACGCCAGGGCCAGGGCGACCAGCGATTTGCCCGAGCCGGTGGGGGTGTTGAGGATGACGTGCCGGTCCTCCAGCAGCGCCAGCAGCGCCTCCTCCTGGGCGGGAAACAGCGTCAATCCCCGGCCCGCGGTGTACTCAAGAAACCGTTCCAGCAGTGTGTCGCTGTCGGCGCGCTCGACACGGAGCAGCAGGTCGTAAAGCGTGAGGGCCATGAAGCGGTTATTTTGGAGTGCCTCGGCGCGGGCGGGAAGTCACGCCGAGGGCGGACCGGTCTGCGCCGGTTCCAGATGCGCCAGCACATCGGCCACCGCCGGCATGGCCTGGCGCACCCGGTCCTTCACGGCGTGGGCAATGGCGTGGGCCTCGCGCACCGGCATCTCGGGCGCCACCTCGACATGCAGGTCCACGAAATACTCGCCGCCCATTTTGCGCACGCGGCATTTCTCGATGCGCACCACGCCGGGGACCCCGGCGGCGAGATCGCTCACCCGGGCGTTCAACTGCGGGTCCGGCGCGGTGTCCATCAGCTCGGCCAGAGTGCCGCGCATCAGTCGCCAGCCGTTCCAGGCAATGATGCCCGCGGCCACCAGCGCGGCGACGTCGTCCGCACGGGACCACTCCGGCCCGCCGATCAACGCCACGCTGATGCCGAGGCCCGCCGCTAGCGAGGTAATGGCGTCGCTGCGGTGATGCCAGGCGTCGGATTTCACCGCCAGGTTGTCGAGGGAAACGCCCTCGCGCAGCACGTAGCGGAACAGGGTTTCTTTGACCGCAACGACCCCGACCAGCACCACCAGGGTGAACGGGGCGGGGGACTGATGCGGCCGCCACAGCTCGATCACGGAAGTGACGGCGATCCAGGCCGCGGCCACAAACAGCATCGTGGCCACGACGGCGGCGGCAATGGGCTCGGCCTTGCCGTGCCCGTAGGGATGGTCGGCGTCGGGCGGGGCGGCGGCCACCACCAGGCCGCGCCAGACGATGATCGAGCTGAGCAGGTCGGCCAGGGACTCCACGCCGTCGGCCACCAGGGCATGGCTGTGGCCCAGCACCCCGGCCAGCAATTTGCCGCCGGCCAGCAGGGTGTTGACGATCATGCCGAGGAACGTGACCCGCAGGCCACGCTGAAGCCGGGCGCGCTGCACGGAGGGGAGTTAAGCAAGGACCGCGGAGGGCAACAGGCCAAAACCGCGGGCGCGCGGGGCGATTTCTCACTGCGGATTTCCGGGCCGGTCACTAGGCTGGGGCCGTGACGGCGAGGGACCGCGCGCAAACGACCTACCGGCTGGAACTCCAACGGGCGGTGGCCAACGGCGTGCTCGAGGCCGCCGGCAGCACCTTCCTGCTGCTGATTGCGCTGAAGTATTTCCAGGCCGGCGCGCTGGCCAAGGCGCTGGTGGCCGGCGGCGGCAGCGCCGGGCTGATGATCACCCCGCTGGTCGTGTCGCTGGTCGCCCGGCGGGGCTGGCCGGCGGCGCAGGCGGCGGCGCGTTTTGCCCGGTTGGGCGCGCTGACGTTCGTGCTGATGGCAGCCGCGCCCTGGCTGCCGCTGTACGTGCTGGGCTCGATCGTGAGCATGGCGTGCGCCGCGGCGGTCATCCCGCTGCTGACGCAGATTTACCAGGAAAACTACCCCGAGGCGCAGCGCGGCAAGCTGTTTGCGCGCGCGGTGATGCTGCGCATCGCCGTAAACGCCGGGTTCAGCGAACTGGCCGGCCGGCTGCTGGCGGGAGACCTCGGCCGCTCGCGGGCGTTGCTGCTGGTGTTTGCGACGGCGTTTGCCTTTGCGGCCAGCCGGCTGGCGCGGTATCCCTCCCGCCCCCTGCACGACGACGGCGGTTCGCATCCGTACCGAGCGCTGCGGTACGTGCGGGAAGACCGGCTGTTTCGGCACACGCTGATCGCCTGGATGCTCATGGGCTTTGCCAACCTGATGATGCTGCCGCTGCGGGTCGAGTATCTGGGCAATCCGAAATACGGCCTGGCGCTCGATGCCCGGCAGATCGCCTTTATCGTGGGCGTGGTGCCCAACGTGGCCCGGCTGCTGATGAGCCAGGTCTGGGGCTGGCTGTTTGACCGGATGAACTTCTTCGCCCTGCGCGTGGTGCTCAACGTCGGCTTTGCGCTGGGCATCCTGACCTTTTTTCTCAGCGACTCGCTGGCCGGGCTGCTGACGGGGGCGGTGATCTTCGGCATCGCCAATGCCGGGGGCGACGTGGCCTGGGGGCTCTGGGTGACCAAGCTGGCGCCGTCCGAGCGGGTGGCGGACTACATGTCCGTGCACACGTTCTTTACCGGGGTGCGCGGGGTGCTGGCGCCGGTGGCGGCATTCTACGCGGCCCAGACCCTGTCGCTGGGCGTCATCGGAACGGGATGCGCGGTACTGATTGTTCTCGCCAGCCTGTTGCTGGTGCCGGAAATCCGTTGGGCCCGCTCGGCCCGACCCGGCCGGGTGGCGGGCGAACAACCCCTGGCCGAATAACCCTCAGACGCCGATCAGCGGCAGCCCGGGCGAGGTGCTCCGGGGCCGGTCAGCGTCCCGGGGCCACCCGGCGAAACCGGTACAGCGCCGGCAGCACCAGCAGCGTCAGCGCCGTGTCACTGAGAATGCCGCCGATGACCACGGTGGCCAGCGGCCGCTGCACCTCCGCGCCCACGCCGGTGTTCACGGCCATCGGCACGAAGCCCAGCGCCGCCACCAGCGCGGTCATCAGCACCGGACGCAGCCGGACCAGGCAGGCCTCGCGCACGGCGCGTTCCAGCGGCGCGCCCGCGTCGAGCCGTTTCCGAATGAACGTCACCAGCACCAGCCCGTTCAACATCGCCACCCCGCTCAAAGCGACGAACCCGACGCCGGCGCTGACCGTAAAGGGCAGGTCGCGCCACCACAGCGCCAACACGCCGCCGACCGCGCCCAGGGGAATGCCGGTGGCCACGATGAGCACGTCGCGCAGCGAGCGGAGGCAGAAATACAGCAGCACGAAGATCAGCCCCAACGCCAGCGGAACGACGAACATCAGCCGCGAGTTGGCGCGCTCCAGGTGCTCGAACTGCCCGCCCCATTCGATCGTGTAGCCTGCCGGCAGCCGCACCTGTTCGGCCAGGGCTTGCCGCGCTTCCGCCACAAACCCGGCCACGTCGCGGCCGCGGACGTTCACCTGCACGGCAACCCGCCGCCGCGCCCATTCGCGGTTAATGCTGGCCGGGCCTTCGGTCTCCACGAGGCGGGCCACGCGCTCCAGCGGCACGACCGCGCCGGTGGCCGTCGGGATCAGCGTGGCCGCCAGCGCGTCCGGGTCGGTCCGTTGGCTGTCGGGCAGGCGCACCACCAACGGGAAGCGGCGCTGACCTTCGCGCACCTCGCCGACGCGTTTCGAGCCCACGGCCTCCACCACGTTCAACAGGTGGCGGCGCGGCACGCCGTAGCGGGCGATGGCTTCGGGATCAATGCGAACCTGCAGGACCGGCTGGCCGGTGAGTTGCTCGCCGGCGATGTCCGCCGCGCCCCGGATGCCGGCCAGCACCGCTTGCGCCTGCTCGGAGAGCCGGCGCAGGGTGTCCAAATCCTCGCCGTAGATTTTCAGGACCACGTCGCCCCGCGCGCCGGCGATCATTTCGTTGAGGCGCATTTCGATCGGCTGACTGAAAGCGGCGGACATGCCGGGTTGCTGGGTGAAGACCTGGCGCATCGCCTCGACCAGCTCCGCCTGGGTGCGCGCCTTTTTCCACTGCGAGCGCGGCCGGAGCGCGATGAAGATATCGGTCAGCTCGAGGCCCATGGGATCGGTGGCCACCTCGGCCGTGCCGAGGCGCGACCAGACGTGGGCGATCTCGTCGGGGAACTCCGCCAGCAGCCGCTGTTCGATGCGATCGTTCCAGGCGACGGCCTCGTCGAGCGAAATCCCGGCCAGGCGCACGGTGCTCACCGCCAGGGCCTGCTCGCCCAGCCGGGGCAGGAACTCGCCTCCCAACCGGAACGCGAGGACCGCCCCGCCGGCCAGCAACCCCAGCGCCCCGAGCAGGGTGGCGCTATGATGGCGGAGGGCGAGGTTCAGCACAGGCTCGTAAATCCGCCGGGCCAGCCGCGCCAGGGCCGGTTCGCGCTCCCGGACCTGCGCCGGCAGGCACAAACTGGTCAACACCGGCACGAGCGTCAGCGCGAGCAGCAGCGCGCCCAGGAGCGCAAAGATCATCGTCAGCGCCATCGGGCGGAAGAGTTTCCCTTCGATGCCCTCCAGGGTGAGGATGGGCAGAACCACAATCAGGATGATGCTCACGCCAAAGGCGACCGGCCGGGCAACCTCCAGCGGCGCGCTGCGCAGCACTTCCCGACGCTCCTCGCGGGTGAGGGGGCGCCCCAGCTCGTGTTGCCGCTGCGCCAGGCGGCGCAGCGCGTTTTCCACCATCACCACCGAGCCGTCCACGATCAGGCCAAAGTCAATCGCCCCCAGGCTCAACAGGCTGGCCGCGATGCCCGCCTGCCCCATCAGGTGGCCGGCCCACAGCATGGACAGCGGAATGGCCGCGGCGACGATCAGCCCGGCGCGCACGTTGCCGAGGAAGGCGAAGAGCACGGCGATGACGAGCAACGCGCCGGCCAGCAGGTTGTGTTCGACGGTGCGAAGGACCATGCCCACCAGTTCGCTCCGGTCGTAAAGCACTTCCGCCTTCACGTCCGGCGGCAGGGACGGACGAATTTCGGCCAGCTTCCGCTGGAGGGCGCGGGTGACCACCGCGCTGTTTTCGCCCGGGAGCATGAATCCCAGGCCGAGCACGACCTCGCCGCGGCCGTTGGCGGTGACCGCGCCGCGGCGGATTTCATGGTCCACCCGCACCGTGGCCACGTCCCGCACCCGCACGGGCGCGCCGTCGCGGGCCACGATCACGATGTCGCCGATTTGGTCGGTGTCGGTCGTCACCCCCAGGCCGTGGACCAGCAAGGACTCGCCCCCGCGCACGATCTGGCCGCCGCCCACGTTCTGGTTGTTGGCCTGAAGCGCCTCGATCAGCTCCTCCAGCGTCAGGCCGTATTTGATGAGGCGCTCCGGATCGGCCACGACGTGGAACTGTTTTTCGAAACCGCCCCAGGCATTGACCTCGGCCACGCCGCGCACCTTGCGCAGCTCGGGCTTGATCACCCAGTCGTGCAGCTCGCGCAATTCGGTGAGCGTGCGGTCGGGCTGCTCCGAGCGCACCACGTAGTGGAACACCTCCCCCAGGCCGGTGGAGATCGGGCCGAGTTGCGGACGGGCGATGCCCTCGGGCAACTCGACGCTCAGCAAGCGTTCCAGGATGAGCTGGCGCGCCAGGTACAGGCTGGTGGCGTCGTCAAATGTGGCCACGACCTGTGACAGACCGAACTTGGAGACCGAGCGGACGTTTTGGAGTCCCGGCAGCCCGCTGATGGCCAGCTCGATCGGCAGGGTGATTTGTTGCTCGACCTCTTGCGGGTTGAGCGCCGGGGCGACGGTGATGATCTGCACCTGCACGGGGCTGGTGTCCGGGAAGGCATCCACCGGCAGCCGCACCAGGGCGCGCCCGCCGAGGGCGATCAGCACGACCGTCAGGACGCAGACCAGCAGGCGGTTCTCGAGCGAGGCGTGAATGAGCCGGTGGAGCATGGGATGGGTTCCGGGTCTTGCGGGGAGTGCCAAGAATGAGTCGGTTTCACTCCTCCGCGCAGCCCGCGCCCAGGCGGCTGAGCAGCAACTGGGATTTGAGGGCGAACGCGCCGCGAACCGCAACCGGCTCGTCCGGTTGCAATCCGGCCAGTACCTCGGTTAGACCGTTCAACGCCCGGCCCGGGCGCACGACGCGCGCCTCGAACAGATCGTCCGCCCGCCGCACAAACACCAGGCTCTGCCCTTCCACCCGCTGCAGGGCCGCCGCCGGCACGCGCACCACCGCTGCGGCCAGCTTGGTCCAGACCCGCGCCCGGCCAAACATGCCCGCGCGCAGTTGGCCGTCCGGATTGGGGACTTCAGCCCGGGCGCGGACCAGCCGCGTGCGGGCGTCCACCTCGGCGCTGATCCGGGTCAGTGTGCCGGGGAAGACCCGATCCGGGAAGGCGTCCACGCGCAGTTCCACCGCCTGGCCCTCGCGCACGGCGTGGAGCGCGCTTTCCGGCAAACGCAGCATGGCCCAGACGGTGGAACGATCCGCCAGCGTGAAGAGCGGTCGGCCCGCTTCGACCAGCGCGCCGCGCACCGCGGTCCGTTCGATAATCTCGCCGGCAAACGGGGCGCGCATGTCGAGGTAAACCGGCTCGTCGGTCCGCGTGCCGAAGGCGTGAATCTCCTCCTCGCTGAATCCCAGCGTGCGGGCGTGCTGACAGGCCGCCTGATGCTCGACCTCGGCCTGCTGAAGGTCGCGCTCGGCGATGACCCGCAGCGCGCGCAAGCGGCGTTCGCGCTCCAGGGTCTGATGCGTCAGCGCCGCCCGGGCAACCGCCTCGGCGATGGCCGCCGACCAGAGCCGGGCCAGGACCTGCTTTTCGGAAACTCGGTCGCCCTGATCGGCGGTCACTTCTTGCAGGATGCCCGCCACGGGCGCGACCACCTGGGTCAGCCGGTTCTGATCGAAGCTCAGTTCGGCCAGGCACTCGACCCATTCCCCGCCCGGCCCGAGAGCGGCGGGCGCGATTTCCACGCCGGCCAGGCGCGCCGACTCGGGCGCGGGCAGTCGCACCTGGAGCGATTGACCGGGTTGCAGGGCGGCGACGCGCTCGGGATGGCAGATGCCGCATTCGGCCTCGGGTACGCGATGCTCCCGGCAGAAGAGATTGGACCGGACGGTATCCGCGCCCGCCCCATTGGCTGGCGGGCAGCAGGAATCTTCGGGGGCGGACGCATCGGACGGACTTCTGTGACGGTGACCGTCGTGCGTGTCGGTGGAGGTCGGTCTTCCGGAGCAACCGGTCAGCAGGAAAGCGCCCGTCAGCAGAATCAGAGCGATGCCTAAGCGGCGCCGCGCCGCGCGGTCCCACCGCGCGGCGAGCGGGGCAGTCCGGCGCGCGCGCCTCTGACTAAGCAGGCTGGTGTCCGGCGCGCCCGTTGCGGAGGCGCCCGGTTCCGAGGGAGCGAATCTGGGTTTCATGGTCGGTGAGGGTTTCAGCAGGGGTGAAAGATCAGGGGCGGCCCGCCGGGGACGCGGTGTCCGTCTGCCAGCCGGCAGCGAACGCCGGCAACCCTCGGAGCGCTTCGAGGTCGGTTCGGGCGAGGTTTAATTCGAGCAGCTTTCGCTGGTAGGCCAGACGCGCCCCGGCCAGCGTGCGCTGGGTGTCGAGCAGGTCCAGCAGGCTGAACCGGCCCTCTTCGAAACCGGCGCGTACCAGGCGCAGGGCTTCCTCTGCACGGGGCAGCAGGTGATCGCGATGACGGGCGACCTGCTCCGTCGCGGCGCGCAGGCGCTGGACGGCCAGGTTCCAATCGCGCCGCAGGCGCTGCTCGACGGCGGTCACCTCGGCATCGGCGATATCCAGACGGGCGCGCGCCTCCCGCTTCCGGCCCGCGGACCGGTCAAAAACCGGCAGCGGCAGCGAAACGCGGAGTTCGACGATGGCGCTTCGCTCCGGGGCCGCCTCCCAGCCGCCGGCAACGCCCAGAGTGACATCGGGGTACGGTTCCAACCGGGCGCGACGCCATTCCAGCTCGGCCTGATTGCGCGCGGCGCGGGCGGCCAGGAGTCCGGGATGCGCGGTCAGTTCGCGTTTTTCATCCGGCTCGAGGGCGGTGAGGTCGGCGCTTTCCGCCAGCGCGCCCGCCAGCGGCGCCGTCCCCAGGTCCGGTCGTCCGAGCCAGGCGGCCAGGGTTTGCCGCGCGGCGAGGGCCTCGCGCGCCAGGTCCACCCGCTCCGCGCGCGCCTGTTCGAGGCTGATTTCCGCGCGCAGCCGTTCTTGGTCCGTCGCCGCGCCGGCCTCGACCCGTTTGCGGGCGGCGGCAGCCGAGGCTTCGGCCACCCGTACCAATTCGTCCGCCACTTCCACGATTCGTTCCGCGGCCAGCGCGGTGAGGAACGCGGCGTGCACCTCGCGCGCCAGTTCCCGCCGCTGCCACGCCAGCTCGGCCTCGGCCACGCGCGTGCCGGCTTCACCGAGGTGGCGGTCGAGCCGTGGTTTGCCCGGCCACCGGACGGTTTGAGCCACGCCGACGGTCTGCTTGGCATCGGCCGGCCCGGCGCCGCGATCGGCCGGGCCGTCTTCAGCGGCCAGCTCCAGCACCGGATTGGGCCAGAGTCCGGCCTGGCTGGCGCGGCCTGCGGCAGCTCAGACGCGCGCGCGGGCGGCGCGCAGGGCGGGGTTGTGTTCCAGCGCCAGCGCGACGGCCGTTTCCAGGGTCAGGGCATTGGACAAGGTCCCGCCCGCCGGAGACGCTCGGGTCCCGGCCGCGTGAACGCTGCCGTTGGGGGGCGCTTCGGTCACAGTCCATGCGACCAGGAGTCCGCAAAAGGTTTTGAGTCGCATTTTCAGTCCGGTCAGGTTGCCAACCCGGGCGCGGGTCTGCGCCGGGGTACTGTTGTGGGAAAGGCAGTCGCGGGATACCCCGCGCCGCTTGAAGATTTCCGGACAGGGGCTTGCCCCCGTCGGAACCCATCAGGCGGTTGGGGAGGGCGCGCGGGCGGGTCGCGCCGTTCGGCAGGCAAACTGCCAGGGCGGGGCCAGGGCCGGAGGCGTGTATCCGGTCCGAGGCTGTTCGGAAGCCGGGGGCGGTGAGAGCTCGGTTGCGGCGGGCAGCAACGCCGTGTTTAACAAGGACGGAGCCGGCGCTTCACAGCGGCTTTCCTCGGTTTTGCAGGCGCCGGATTCCACCGAGGCGCAGGGGCGCTCGTGACAGTCGGAGGGATTGGGCTGGTCCGCATCGCCCGCGCAGCAGCAATGCAACCACTGCAGGCCGGGCAATCGTTCAAGCGCGCAGTGCAGGCTGGCAGGCAGCCAAAAGGCCAGTAACGCCAGGGCACAGATTCGCCAGAACCCGCTCACACGGCCCAAAGTAGGGTCCCGGTGCGGCTTAGCAAGTCGGCAGCCTCGTCCCGTTTGGCGCAGGGAGAGTTTTCGCCGATTGTCCGGGAAAGCCGGGCGAGGGGGCGCGCGCGCGGCAGCGGCGGATTTCAGTTGGCCGGAAGCGGGGACGCGGTTTATGCCGCTTGCCGTGATGAAAGCCATTCTCCCACTCCTGGCCGTGTGCTTGACCCCGCCCCAACTGCCGGCGGGCGAACCCGCGGCCGATCCGCCCATCCGGCGCCTCTACCTCACGCATTTTTCGCACACCGACTTTGGTTTCACTGACCTGCAAAGCGTCTGCCGCGAGCTGCAGGTGCGCTACCTGGAGATCGCCCTGGACGCCGTGTTGGCCACCCGGGAGGAACCGCCGGAGCGCAGGTTCTACTGGACGGCCGAATCGGTGGTGGCCGTGGACGACTGGTGGCAGGCCGCCTCCGCCGCGCGCCGGGCCGATTTCCTGCGGGCGCTGCGCAGCGGACAACTTGAGGTCACCGCCCGGCCGTTCAACCAGACGCCCTTCCTCAACGCCCGACAGTGGCGCACCATGCTGCCTTGGCTGCCCGAGGAACTGTGTCAGCCGTTCCGGCCCACCGTGGCCGTGCAGAACGACGTAAACGGTTTCCCCCGCGCCGGGGCGGTCGCGCTGCTCGATCGCGGCATTCGGCATCTGTTCATGGGCATCAACGCCGACAGCGGCGGCCGCCGTTCCAGCGGCCCCGGGGCGCTCTGGTGGAAGATGCCGGACGGCCGGTGGCTGTTTGTCTGGCTAAACCATTCCTACCCGGCGGGCTTTGATTTCTTCGAGACCTACGAGTGGCGGCGCGGCCCGGTGCCCCGCGCGGCACCGAGGTGTTCAAGACCGACGAGGCCTCGCTGCGCGCCGCGCACGCCCAGTGCCTGCGGCGCATCGCTCAACTGCGACAGGTGGGCTACCCCCACGACGTGCTGACGATCTCGGTCACCCACCAGTGGCGCATGGACAACGACCCGCCGTTCCCCCATCTGGCGGAGTTTGTCGCCGCGTGGAACAAGCTGGGGCTCAAACCGGAACTGCGCTTTGCCACCGTCTCCCAAGCCGTGCGGGCCATGGAAGAGGCCATCGGAGACAAAGTGCCCGAGCACACCGGCGGGTTCACCGACTGGTGGGCCAACGGCACCGCCAGCGCGCCGCGCGAAGTGGCCGCCAGCCGGCTGGCCAAACACCTGCTGGCCGCCGCCGAGTCGCCGTTGTGGGGGCGCTGCCAGAACCGGCCCGGCGGCGTGCCGATGCTCTGTACCGGGACTAGTGCCTGTTCGACGAACACACCTGGGGTTCGAGCCTGAGCGTGGCCCTGCCGTGGAGCCTCGACACACAGGCGCAGTTTGCGGAGAAGGCCCTGTGCTCGCCTGGCGGCCCATGGCCCACGCGGAATGGCTGTTGTCTCAGCGCATCCGCACCCGGCTGCTGAACGAGGGCGAAGGACTGTTCCTCGCCAACCCGGGGCGCGCGCCATTCAGCGGCTGGGTGCGCCTCAACGCCACCAGCCTGCGCGGCGATTTTCAATCCCTCGAGCCGCCCGGGCAGTCCGAGCGGTGGCCGCTGTATTTCGATCCCGGCCTCGGCCCGTGGCATCGGCCGGGCCAACCGGAAGACCTCACCCCCGAAAACGCCGCCGCCACGCACGCCGATAATGTGCCCCGGCGGGTGGCCCGGTTCTGGATCGAACACCTGCCGGGCGAAAGCGTGCTCAGGCTGACCTTCAGCCCACAGGCCGCCCCGCCGCCGCCTTCGTCGGATGGTCCGGTGGTACGGACGGATGCGAACGGCTGGCCCGCGACCGCCCGGTGGCCGGCGATGGACAAGCCGCTGTTCCTGCCGGGCTTCGGCGATTTTCTGGCCGTGCAGGTCAACGCGTTCGCGCCGCGTTGGGCGCTGCTGGACATCGCCTACGCCGGCAGCGCCGAGCAGCGCGACCGGTTGCGCCGGGAACGCCTCGTGGGGGTCTGGGCCACGCCGGAAGGCGCGGCCACGGTCGAGGAAACGCCGCATACCGTGCGCTACACCCAATAGCTGAAACATCCGCGGCTGGCTTGGGCCGTGCGCAAGCTCGAGCTGTGGAAACGCGCGCCGCGGGCGCGATTAACCCTGCGCGTGGATCGCCTGTCTTCGCTCGCGCCGGAGATCCTCTTTGCCGCATTTCCGTTGCCGTGCGGGGGCGCGCTGCCGCGGCTGAGTTGCGGTGGGATGCCGTTCACGCCGTACACGGACCAGTTGCCGGGCAGTTGCCGCGACTACTTTGCCGTGGACGGCTGGGCGCACTACGCCACGCCCGCGGGGCACTGGCTAGCCGTGACGCGCCGCTCCTGACGCTGGGCGGGCCGCACGTCTGGGCGCGGCGCACGGACCCACCGCCGGACGCGCACCGCGTGCTGGCCATGCTCGTCAACAACTGTTGGCACACCAACTTTGCCGCCGACGAGCACGGCATTATGGAGTTCCAGTTTGACCTGGTCTGGCGCCGGGAACTGGAGGAGACCGCGGTCCCCGCGCTGGCGGACGCGCTGACGACCGAGCCCGTGGCATTTATCAACGGGCCCGGCGCGGACGACACCTTGCTGATCGAACGGCTGTTTCGGCCCCAGGCGATACCCGCCCGACCAGAACCGGGCGGAGCTGGCAGCGCCGGGACTCGGAGCAAACCGGCAAAGCCCTCCCCAAGGGGGCAGTCGCGAATAGTCACGGGGAGTCAAAATTGGCGGATTAGCACGGGCAGAGGCCGCTTGTTGTCAGTCCTGTTTTGAGAGGAGCGTGCCTGGTGTTGTCGACCCCCGGTCGTTTGGCACGCAACCGGGGGTCGGCAAATACCCACCCATCGCACCGCGTTCCCCGTTCTTAACCGCTTGTTTGAGGCGCCGGCTCCCCGGCCCGCCGTAGAGCCGGACTTCCGGTCGGCGGAGGGGAGATGGCGCCGATGGTTTCCACTGGGCCCCGGGGTGTCCGCGCGCCTGTGACCGGTGACCGGTGTCCGTTTGGAAAAATGCCTTGGATGTTGTCACGCCTGACGGTAGGTTGCGGCCCCTGCTGACCTATGGAAACGCAAGCCGCGCCGGCCTATTACTGCTGGGGAGCCGAAGAAACCGCCCAAGGTCCGGTGGAATTGCCCGCTCTGGTGAACTGGATCCGCCAGGGGCGCGTCACCTCGGGCACCTGGGTGTATCGCAACGATACGCGGGCCTGGCGGCCGGCTTCCGAATGGCCCGAACTCAAGCCCTTGCTGGGGCCGCGGCCGGCCACGGCGGGCGCCGCTGCGGGGTTGAGCCCCGAGCAATTGCGACGGATCAAAATCTTCGCCGAGCTGGCCAACGATCAGCTCCACCTGCTGCTCGGGTATCTGGAACCGGTGGAGGTACGCCAGTTCAGCACCCTGTTTCGCAAGGGGGATCCCGGCGACGCCATGTACTCGGTGCTCGAGGGCGAAGTGCGGGCGCGGGAAATCGCCGACGGCAAGGAAACGACCTTGTTCACCCTGGGGGTGGGCGATTCCTTCGGGGAACTGGCGTTGCTGATCGAGGGAGAACGCGCTTCGGACATCGTGGCCAACACCGATTCGAAGTTGCTGCGCCTGCCGGCCCGGGCGTTCGAGCGGATCATCCACGAGGCACCCGGGCTGGCCGCGCCGTTGTTGCGGGCCATGGCCCGCACGCTGGCGCACCGCGCCCGCGCCCTGGGCGACCGATTGATGAGCGACTTGATGTTGGTGTCCGCCGCGGGCCGGGTGCGGACCTGAACGGCACCTCCGCCGCTCAGGCGGCGGCACGGGTGGGCGGCTTGGGCGCCAGCAGGGGAGGGGCTTCGCCGCGAACGGCGGCGCGCGTGACGGTCACGCGCGCGCCTGCTTCCAGACCGGGCACCTCATACATCACATCGAGCATCAGGCGCTCCAGGCAGGCGCGCAGGGCGCGGGCGCCGGTGCCCTTCCGATGGGCCTGATCGGCCAGCTCGCGCAGCGCGTCCGGGGTGAATTCCAAATCCACGCCTTCCATGGCCAGCAGTTTGGCGTACTGCTTGACCAGGGCGTTGCGCGGCTCGGTGAGAATGGCCACCAGTTGGTCGGGGGTCAGTTCGTCGAGCACGGTTACGACCGGCAGGCGTCCGACGAACTCGGGGATGAATCCGAAACTGACGAGATCCTCCGGTTCCAGGCGCTGAAGCACGGTCGCCCGGTCCAGGCCGGCCATGCGCGCGGCGTGGTCCACCGCGCCGAAACCCATGACGCGATTGCCCAGGCGGCGGTGCACCAGTTTGTCCAGGCCGACAAAGGCGCCGCCGCAGATGAAGAGAATGTGGGTGGTGTCCACGCGCACGTATTCCTGCTGGGGATGCTTGCGCCCGCCCTGCGGCGGTACGTTGCACACGGTGCCCTCGAGGATTTTGAGCAGGCCCTGTTGCACGCCCTCGCCGGAGACGTCCCGGGTGATGGACACGTTCTCGGTCTTGCGGGCGATCTTGTCTATTTCGTCTATGTACACGATCCCCATCTGGGCGCGTTGGACGTCGTAATCGGCGTTTTGGAGCAGTCGCAGGATGATGTTCTCCACGTCTTCGCCCACATAGCCGGCTTCGGTGAGGGTGGTGGCGTCGGCGATGGCGAAGGGCACGTCCAGGGCGCGGGCGAGGGAGCGGGCGAGGAGGGTTTTGCCGGAGCCGGTGGGGCCGATGAGCAGGATGTTGCTTTTCTCCAGCTCGACGTCGGCGTGAGCTTCACTGACCGGGGGCGGGGTCAGCCCCAACTCGACGTGCACCCGTTTGTAATGGTTGTGGACTGCCACGGCCAGGGTGCGCTTGGCCGCTTCCTGGCCGATGCAGTACTGGTCCAGGAGCCGTTTGATGTCGGCCGGGCGGGGCAGGGTGAGGCGGGGCGCGGCGCGCCGGGCCTCGGTGCGCGCCTCCTTTTCCAGGACGCTTTGGCAGAGGGTGACGCAGGTGTCGCAAATGTACACCCCCGGCCCCTGAATGAGCTTTTTGACCTCGGCGTGGGACTTGCCGCAAAAGCTACACAGGGTGGTGTGGGTGGGCCGGGCCATGCCGGGGTTCAGGCGGGTTGGGTGACGCGGCCCTGTTCCCCGGCCAGGCCGGGAATTTCTTTGCGGGATTTGACCACCTCGTCCACCAGGCCGTAGGCCTTGGCTTCTTCGGCGCTCATCCAGTAGTCGCGATCGGAGTCACGCTCGATTTCGGCCTCGGTTTTACCCGTGTGCAGGGCGAGCAGGCGGTTGAGCCGGCGCTTGAGTTTGAACATGTGCTCCACGGAGCGTTCGACGTCACTCACCGTGCCCTGGGCGCCGCCGGAGACCTGGTGGATCATGATGTCCGAGTTGGGCAGGGCATAGCGCTTGCCCTTGGTGCCGGCGGCCAGCAGAAAGGCGCCCATGCTGGCGGCCATGCCCACGCAGTAGGTGTTCACGTCGCAGGTCAGGAACTGCATGGTGTCGTAGATGGCCAGTCCGGCCGAGACGCTGCCGCCGGGGGAGTTGATGTAGAGGTGGATGTCCTTCTGCGGGTCGCTCATCTGGAGGAAGAGCAACTGGGCGATGACCACATTGGCCACCATGTCATCCACCGGCGTGCCCAGGAAGACGATGCGGTCCACCAGCAGACGCGAGTAAATGTCGTAGCCGCGCTCGCCGCGGCCGGTCTGCTCGACCACCATCGGAATCAGAAAGCTGTGCGGTGCGTTCATGGCAAAAGCCCCAAGTTGGACGCACGGTAGCGGAGGCGGCAGACCACGTCAAGGAACCCCGGATCCCGGCGGTCACCCGGTGGTTTCCAGCACCCGGCACACGGCTTCCAACTCTGCCTCCAGCGCGGCGACCCGTTCCGCGGCGTCAGACACCTGGCCCCGGCGGGCCCGCTCCTCCAGTGTCTGGACGGCGCGGGCCAGCCGACACGCGCCGAAGTTTTCGGCACTGCCCTTGAGGGTGTGGGTAATGGCAGAGAGGGCGGCCACGTCGCACGCCTCGGCGGCGGTCCGCAGGCGGGCCAATTGATCGCGGGTGGTGTGGATGAACAACGCCCGCAACTCGGCCCACTCCTCCGGGGCGTGGGCCAGCGTGCGTTGCAGTGTGGGGTCCAGCACGGGCAACCCCGGTGTCCCGGGGGCGTGTGCTGTAGCGCCCGAACCCCGGCTGCGGGCGCCGCGATTGAGCGCGGCGGCAAGATCCGGCAACCGGACGGGCTTGGTCAGGTAATCGTTCATCCCACTGGTCAGGCAGCGTTCGCGATCTTCCGGCTGGGCGTGAGCGGTGAGGGCGACGATGTACAGGGGCGGCGGGGCGCCGGGCGTGCCGGCCCGGGTGGCTTCCAGTTCCCGGATCTTGCGGGCCGTCTGGTAGCCGTCCAGCTCCGGCATCTGGCAATCCAGCAGCAGCGCGTCCGCGGTGTGTGTCTCGAGCCACCGAAGCACCTCGCGACCGTTGGCCACCGCATGGGCCTGGTGGCCCAGCCGGATCAGTTGTTTAACGGCGAGCAGGCGGTTGAACTCGTTGTCTTCGGCTACCAGGACGCAGAGGGGGCGCTCGGGCGCCTCCAGCGGGGGGATTGTTGATTCCGTGTGGGCCGGGGGGAACTGTGCGGGCGCGCGCAGGGCGGCCAACGTGGCAAACAGCCGAGCCTGACGGGGTGGCTTTAGGCAGCAGGCAGTGATGCCGTAAGCCCGCATGGATTCGGCATCCAACCATTGCCCCAGCGTGGTAAGCAGCACGACTCGCGGCGGCGGAGACAGGCTTGGGTCTGCTTGAATGGCCCGGGCCAGCTCCGGACCGGTGGCGCCGTCGAGGGTGAGGTCCACCAACGCCACGTCGAAGGGCGTGCCCGCGGCGGAAGCCTCCCGCAGGAGGTGGAGCGCGGGTTCCACGCCTTCCGCTTCGTCAGTGACCAGGCCCCAACCACGCAACATCTGCAGCAGCACCCGGCGGCTGGTGGCGTGGTCCTCCACCACCAACGCCCGCCACCCGCGCAAGACCGGCGGGGTCGGGTCCGGAGGGCGCGCCTCCGCCGGCGCGGCCGCCAGGGGGATGGTGAAAGCGAAGGTGGACCCCCGGCCCGGAGTGCTGGCGACCTCGATGCGGCCCTGCATTAGTTGGACCAGTTCCCGGCAGATCGCCAGGCCCAGACCGGTACCGCCGAATTGCCGCGTGGTCGAGTTGTCCGCCTGATGGAAGGGCTCGAAGATGTGGGGCAGTTGCTCGGGGGTGATGCCGACGCCGGTGTCTTCCACCTCGAACCGCAGGGTCACCGATTCGGGGCGGGTTTCCAGCCGGCCGACGCGCACGATCACTTCGCCGTGGGTCGTGAATTTGAGCGCGTTGCCCACTAGGTTGGTGAGGACCTGGCGCAGGCGCAGGGGGTCTCCGCGCACCACCGCCGGTACGTCGGGGTGAACCCAGCCGACCAGTTCCAGACCGCGCTGGCTGGCGGCTTCCGCCTGCTCTTCCACCACGTCCGCGACCAGTTCGCGCAGGTTGAATTCGATCTGTTCCAGTTGGACCCGACCGGCCTCGAGCCGGGACTGGTCGAGGATGTTTTTGAAGACCTGTCGAAGGGTTTCGGCGCTGGCGTGAATTTGGCGGGCCATTTCGCGCTGTTCCGGGTTCAGGGGGCTGTAGCACAGGAGGTCGGCGGCGCCCACGATGGCGTTCAAGGGCGTGTGCAGCTCGTGGCTCAGGTTGGCCAGGATGGCCGCCTTGAGACGGGCGGCTTGCAGGGCCTCGTCCCGGGCCCGGGCCAGCTCTTCCCCCACCTGGATCATGTCGGTGATGTCCGTGGAGACCCCCATGGTGCCGATGATGCGCCCGCTGCGGTTGCGGTAGGGCAGTTTGGAGGTGCGGACCCAGGTAACGCGCCCATCCGGCCAGGTTTCCTTCTCGGTTTTGTCCAGCACGGGCTCGCCTGTGCGGATGATGCGTTGTTCGTCCTCGTAAGCCGGCAGGGCATGCTCGGCGCTGAAGAAGTGAAAATCGGTCTTGCCCCGGAGTTTTTCGGGGTCGTTCACGCCGAACTTGGCCGCCAGCGAGCGGCTGGCGCGGATGAAGCGAGACTGCAGGTCCTTGAAGTAGATGGCGTCGGGCACGTTGTCGAGCAGCGCGCGCAGCAGGTCGCGCTCGTAGGCCAAGTCTTCCTCCATCCGGTGGCGCTCGGTTTCGTCCCAAAAAATGCCCTGCACGCCGATGATCTGCCCGCTGGCATCGCGGAGGGGGGTTTTGATGACGTGCACGTAAATGCGGGAGCCGTCCGGACGCACGTGTTCTTCGGTCTTTTCCAGCGGCAGTCCGGTGGTCATCACCTGCAGGTCATCGGCGCGGTATTGCGCGGCCAATTCCGGCGAGAAAAACTCCGCGTCGGTCCGGCCCAAGATGTGTTCGGCCGGGCGGCGGAGGGTCTGGCAGAACTGTTGATTGACAAAGGTAAAGCGCCCCTCGCGGTCCTTGCGAAAGATGCTCTGGGGGAGGGACTCAACCAGGGAATGGTAGAGCAGCTCGGAATTGCGCAGCGCCTCCTCGGCGGCCTTGCGGTCGGTGATGTCCTCCACCGTGCCCTCGTAGTAGAGGAAGTGGCCGTGGTCGTCGTGTACGGAGCGGGCATTCTCGGAAATCCAGATCACCTTGCCGTCCTTGCGCCGGACCTGGGACTCGAAATGCCGGACCGCGCCGTGCTCGCGCATGAGGCGGATAAACTCGTCGCGGCGGCCGGGCTCGACGTAGAGCTGACCGCGGATGTCCTGCACCGCCGTGCGCAGCTCCTCGGAGGTGTCGTAGCCGTAAATGCGGGCCAGCGCCGTGTTCGCGGCCAGGTACCGGCCGTCGGCCGTGGTTTGGAAGATGCCCTGGCCGACGCTTTCAAACAGGCTGCGGTAACGCGTCTCGGCCAGTTGCAGATCGGCCGCGCGACTGCGCTGGTCCGCCAGATGCTGCTCGATGCGGCGCCGCGCGCGGCGCAGTTCCAGCCGGGCGATCACCTGCCGCGCGAGGATTTCCAGGGCCCGTTGTTGCTCCGGGGTCAGCGTGCGGGGCTCCGCGTCCATGACGCAGAGCACGCCGACGATCGCGCTTTCCGGGCTGATCAGGGGAAACCCGGCGAAAAACCGCCAGGATTCTGAATCCGTCGCTGTTGGGTGTTCGGCCGGCGCAGGGGCGGCAGTCCGGTCCGGCACGATCCACGGCTGGGCCCGCTGGACGACCAGGGCGCACCAGGATTGTTCGCGTGGGGCTGACTCAAGATGCAGCCCTACGACGGCCTTGAACCAGACCCGGTCGGCGTCCACCAGGCCGATGGCGCCGAAGCGCGTGCCGGCGAGGTGCACGGCCAGGTGCGCCAGCTCGTCAAATTCCGCCTCGCGCGGGGAGTCGAGAATCGCGTAGTCGCGCAACACCGCCAGACGCCCGGCCTCGGTAGCCGCGGCGCCCGCGGGCTTGTCCCGAACAGCTTGAGGTTCGCTCACAGCCTGACATTGCCAGCCGACGTACGGCTTTTCCAGCGGCAACCGCAGGGAAGCGAGTCCCCGGCAGGCGGGGACCGGGGAGGGCAGGCTCAGCGCGTCAGCAGGTCGAGGAAGCGCAGCCCGTGCGCCGTGAGTCGCCAGTCGGAGCCGGCCCGGGCCACCAGGTTGCCGCAGGGGCGCGCGCGGGCCTCGGCGGCGTTCACTTCCACCAGGTGATAGCGGGCGCGGCTTTTCAATTCCCCCGCCGCCAGCGGCACCAGCTTGTAGGGCAGGCCGTGGTAGTTGAGCCAGACCTCGTAGCCGGCCGCGCCTTCCCGGCTTGCCCGCGGACCGACGGCCGTGAACTGGGGATAGCGACGCAGCCAGGCGAAATGGGTGGCGCGTACCTGTACCCGACAGAGCAGCGTCTGGTTCTGCAACAGGCGCACCAGGTTGAATCGCTCGCCCTCCTGCTGCTGCGCCCGGAAGATCGGCAAGGGGTCCACGCCGATGAAGTTGCGCCCGTTAAACTCGCCGTGGTCGTTGCGTTGGCCGGGGAAATGCGTCTTCTGCCAGACCGTAAACCGGTCGCTGACCCGCAGGCCGATTTCAAAATGCAGGTGGGCGCGTTCTTTCGAAATACCCTGCGCGGTGTTGGCCGTCCGCCCCAGCGTACCCAGGATTTCGCCGGCGCGGACCGTCCGGCCCGGACGGAGACCGTCCCGGATGCGCGCCAGGTGGGCGTAGGTCGAATAGACCTCCAGGCCGTGAATCTGGTGGCGCAAGAGAATGAACCGGCCAAAGTTCGACCGCTCGGAGCGGTGGTTCACGTAGGCCACCACGCCCTCGGCCGTGGCGGTGACCGCGTCAGTGGGTTCGCCCCGGGCATCGCGTTCACGGGCGCGAATATCCCAGCCCTCATGCCATTGAAGCCCTTCGCTGCGTACACAGCCGAAGGTCCCACTGGTCCAGGACCGGCCCGGCGTACCCACAAAATAGCGGGTCTCGCCGTCGCGCTGGTAAATGTCGCGATTGGCCGTGGGCAGATGAAATGGCTGCGCCAGCAGCCCGGCGGCAGCCAGCCCGACGGCGACCATCCCCGTCAATCCCGCCGTTTTCACGACCGGGTTTTGGCCGGGGCCTTCTTGTCCGGCTTGGGCCGGTTGCCGAGCTTGGCGGCCACGTTGTTGAGACCGCGCACAATGCGCTCGGCCTCCTCGCGGGTGGCGTCCGGGGTGAAGAGCAGCACGCCGTCGCGGATGCGGGTGTTCATCTTCGGTGCCGCCAGCCAACGCCCCTCGGTAAAGGAGCTGTAAATGGCCACGCGCTGACCGCGGTAGGTCGAGCTTACGCTTTCCAACACCAGCGTCCCGCGGAAATCGTACTGCACACGGATGGCAAAGCCGCCCACCACGTCCACCACCCGGGCGTCCACCACATGGCCCTCGTCCAGGAAGGGCTGCTTCTGGATCCGGATCAGCACCGGGTTGTTTCGATACACCGGGATCACCGCGGTTTTGTCCCCGGTGGTATCGAAATCCGTCTCCAAAAACAGCCGCAGAGTGCTGGCCTCCTGGGCGGCCCGCCGCTCTTCCGGGGACCGACACCCCGTCACCCCGCCGGCCAGGACCAGCAGCACCGCCAGAATCCGGTTGAATTGCCCGATACGCATGCGCAGACTGGCCGCTAGCAAACGCATTCTGCGATCAATGTAAAGTCACGATATGGGCAAGCAGTACAACAAGATTGAGAAACGTCGTCGGCGTCAGCGCTACTACAAGCGCAAGAAACTCGCCGCCAAGGCCGCCCGCGCCCTGCGCGCGTCCAAGCCCCCGGCCCGCTCCGCTCCGGCGCCGGCGGTCACAGCCACCGCTGCCGCGGGGACGTCCACCGAAACGCCGCCGCCCGGGGCGCCAGCACCGGAAACCGCCGCGGAGGCGCCCGTCCCGGCCGCTCCTGAAAACATCCCCGCAGTGGCCGCCTGACCCATCGCGCCTTGCTTCCGCTTCGGGCCACCGTTTCGGTGGCCTTTTTGCTTGAGCAGGTGAACAGCCTTTCCCTGTTGCGCGGGGTGCCCGCGCCGGGCGGGGCAGTTCGCCTTAGCACGCGGCGCTCCGTAATGCCCGATCCGGTTGTGGCTTGGCTCAGCAGAGGGAACTGCCAGGGAAATTCAATCCGGTGGCTGGAGCCAGTGGTCGGGGTCGAACCGACGACCTACGGTTTACGAAACCGTTGCTCTGCCACTGAGCTACACTGGCCTGCACGGACATCGGCCCGCACCGGTTTTGGAGTCGCGGACCGCGTTACAGCAACCACGGGGAAATCCGTGGTCACCACACGCTCCGAGTATGGCAGAGCGCCCGCCGGAGGCAACCGTTTCCTTGACCGCCCCAGCCCGGAGCATGGCGAATTCACAAAACCCACTCAAATGCTGGTATGTGCCGGCGCCTTCGGCGAGAGAAGCTCGCACTTCTTGGAAATTAGACAACTCGGGCAGCATCATTGTTGCTCCGCTACTAACCGGCACTGACAGAGATGCTTAGCTACCCTTCTGAATTCGCCACGAGCCCGGGGACAATGGTCGTTTTTCTGGGAACACAACCGTCCCGGTTGCCGGCTTCGGCCTCAGCCTAGACCCCCGGAAAGAGCAACAGCGCGCCCGATGTGCGCGCTACCTGAGATTTCGACAACCCATCGCCGGTAGGGCGGGCTGTCCCAGCCCGCCATGGGGCCGTGGCCAAGCTCGCGCGAAGCCGCGATTGGCAGGTGGGGTGGATGATTGTTGCCCCCCAATTTCCGGGCGGCTGGAAGCCGCCCTCTACAGCAGCCAGGATGGTTGCCGCTACGGTAGCGGCGGGCTTCCCAGCCTGCCGGAGAACCGGGCTTCCAGCCCGGCGGATGGCGGATCCGCAGACCCCGCAGAAGACGCAGGAAGGGGAGCGGCGCTTTCGGAGAACGCGCCCTACCTGAGATTGGGGCAAGCGCCCATGTCGCGCTTGGACGTCGCGCCCTATCGGGTTTGGGCAACCAATCATCGGTCTCTTTGGACAAGCCGTCCGAGGCTGGCGCCCGTCGGGCTTGTCCGGCGCAAAGGCCCTCGGGCACGCTGGCGCCATGCAGCGATCCCATTTCCTAGCGCTTTTCCTGGTCGTGGCGACGCGCGCCCTGGCCCTGCCGGTGCTCGAAGTCACGCGTGATGACACGGTCATTACCCGCTCCTGCCGCGTGGTCATCCCGCCCGGCACAGTCATCCCTGATACCAACACCAACGGTGTGCTACACGTGGCAGCGGACGGCATCACCATCACGTTCGCGCCGGGCAGTGAATTGCGCGGCGCGTCTCCGGGCACGCCCTGGGACACGCTCCGCGGCATCGGCATCCGGATCGAGGGGCGGCGGCGCGTGACGCTGCGGGGAGCGCGGGTGCACGGTTTTTTCAACGGCGTGGTCGCCACGCGCGCCGAAGGCCTGCGGATCGAAGGCGGCGATTTTTCGGATAATTACCGGCAGCGTCTGCGCTCGACCCCGCAGGCCGAGGACGGCGCGGACTGGCTGTTTCCCCATCACAACGACGAGGTTAAGTGGCGCGACCAGTACGGCGGCGCCATCTGCGTGGAAGAATCCGCGGGCGTGACCATCCGGAACGTGCGCGTGCGTCGCGGGCAGAACGGCATCCTCCTCGATCGGGTGAACGACTCGCGGGTGTACGACAACGACTGCTCGTTTCTGTCCGGCTGGGGGCTGGCCCTCTGGCGCAGCAGCCGGAACGTGATTTCGCGCAACGCCTTTGACTTCTGCGTGCGCGGCCACGTCGAGGGCGTGTACAACCGCGGTCAGGACTCCGCCGGCATCCTCGCCTTCGAGCAGTGCAACGACAATGTCTTCGCCGAAAACTCCGCCACCCACGGCGGAGACGGATTCTTCGGCTTTGCCGGCCGCGAGGCGCTGGGCGAACGGTGGCTGGAGGCCCAGCGCGAGCGTCTTCGGCGCGAGACCGGTCGCGAGAACGTGGACGACCGGATTCGCGTGCCGCCCGAGGTGGCGCGGGATTTCAGCGCGCGCGGCTGCAACCGGAACGTGCTGCTCGGAAACGATTTCTCGTACGCCCCGGCCCACGGCATCGAAATGACCTTCAGCGAGGGCAATGTCTTTGCCCGCAACCGGCTGGTCGAAAACGCCATCTGCGGTATCTGGGGCGGCTATTCCTCGGACACGCTCATTGCGGAAAACCTCCTCGAGGGCAATGGCGGGATGGCTTACGGCCTGGAGCGCGGCGGCGTCAACATGGAACACGCCGCCGGCAACCGGATTCTCGCCAACACGTTCCGCAACAACAAATGCGCCATCCACTTGTGGTGGGATAACGACGCCGCCTTGTTGCGTTCGCCCGGCGTGGCGGGCAACTACCGCGGAGTGACCGGCAATGTCATTGCTGGCAACACGTTCATCGTGGACGCGGCGCATCCGTTCGGACCGCTGCGCCCCGGCGAGCCGCTCATCGTAATCCAGCTTCGCGACGACGGGACAAACAACGTCCGCGACAATGTCTATGCGGCGAACACTGTCCGGCTGGGTGTGACCAACGCGGTGGAATTTGCGCTAGCACCCGGCACGGAGCCGCCGCGCGGCGGGACGATGCCGCGTTACCAAATTCCCAGGGTGAAAGTGTACGGGAAAACGCAACCGGTCGGTGCGCGGGCGCATTTGCGCGGGCGGGACAAGATCGTGATAGACGAATGGGGGCCCTGGGATCACGAAAGCCCGCTGGTGCGCATCGCCGCGGCGCCCGCCGGTCAGCGGGTCTGGGAGGTGTTTGGCGTGCCGGACCTGCGGGTGGAAGTCCGGGAGGGCGCGGTGCGGGCGCACTGCGAGCCGGGCGGGCGCGCGGCGTCGCACCGGGTCCGGATCGAGGGTGCTGCCGGGGTGGCCCCTTTCAGACTGCGTCTGAGCGGGACGGGTTGGGAACAAACCCTGCGGGGCACGCTGGTGGCCGCGACCTGGGACGTGGTGTTCTTCCCGTGGAAACCGGACGCGGACCCGCGCCGCGACCTGGAAGGCTGGCGCCGGCTGGCGGACGCTCCAGAGGCGGTGCGCGCGCAGCTTTCGGCGCTGGATTTCCCCTACGGCTGGCGCGGCCCGATAGACCTCGGCCTCGGGGAAGCGGTCACGCAGCGCGGCCCGGGCGGGGACCACTTTGGCCTGAGGGCGCGCACGCAGTTAAACCTGCCGGCGGGGCGCTGGCGTTTCCGCACCCTCAGCGACGACGGCGTGCGTGTGCAGGTGAACGGCCGGCCGGTGATTGAGAACTGGACCTGGCACGGGCCGACTGTGGACGAAGGCTTCTTCGAGCAGCCCGCCGCCGGTCCGGTGGCGATCACGGTCGAGCACTTCGAAATTGACGGCTACGCCGTGCTGCGGCTGGACCTCGAGCCGGCGGATTGAAAGACCAGGGCGCGCGTCGGTGACGCGGCCCGTTCGACCGGCGCCGGTTTAGTCCGCAGCGCAGGTTGTGCCGGCACCCCGCGCCGGTGACCGCCGACGCGGCGGCGCTACAATTTGCGGTAGCGCACGTCGCGGATGGCGCCGGTGGTCTGCCAGGTAGCAATACCCCAGGGCTGGCTCAACTCGATTTCTCCGGGCCGCACGCTGATACGTTTGCCCTCCAGCTCCACATCCACCATCTGTTGCGTGCCGATCCAGGCCTGCAGCCGCTCGGGCGTCACCCGCACGCGCACGCGGTACCAGCGGCCGGACTCGAAGTTCAGGTACTTGGTGGTCTCGTTGAGCGAGGCGTCGTTGCCGTTGATGCTGGAGATGCCCACCACGCCGCCGCCCCAGCCGCCGAGCAGGAAGGTGCAACAGGTGTCACCCACCGGGAAGGTGAGCGCGCAGAAAAAGTCGTTGCCCTCCACCTTCTGGGCGTCCAGCCCCAGCTCGTAGTTCTGCGTGGCCAGGTCGTTGGTGCGGACCAGGTTTACCCCGGTGAGCATGGCGCCCATGCGCAGAATCATCTGCCCGCGCTCGACCTCGACCTCACCGGCGCCGGCAAAATCGGTCGGCCGCCAGCCATCCAGCGAATGGCCGTCGAAAAGGATCACCCAGTCGCCCGCCTCCCATTCGGGCAATTCCTGGAAAGGGAATTCGGCGCGCGGCGCCGCCGCGGGTGGAGTATCCGCGACAGGTCGTTCCGCTCCATCCTCGTGAGCCGTCGCGGGAGACGGCGCCGGGGAAACCGATTCGTTCCGGGCGGCGCCCGCAGAAGGCGGGGGTGAATGGGTGCAACCGCCGCAGAGCAGGGCGAGCAGCCCGGCGGTCAGGCCGGAGGGCAGGAGCCGGCGCCAAACAGAAACTCTGGAAGTGCACATTGAACCACGAATCTGCGCAGTCGGCACACGCCGTGGGGACTTTGCCTACAACGGGGCCGACTTGCGGGTCAGCGTGCAACCGTCAGGACACTCCGGCAAGCCGCTTTTCGGCGCGCTGGAGCGGCGCGCGGGCATTGGACGACCGCAACGCGGGGTCCCTCCGGCCGGCCGCCGGGTTGCCAGCCGGTCTTTGTGGGATAGGTTGGCACGACCGCCCCCTTCGGCAGGGCAGGAATATCGAAGCTCCGCGTGACATGGGGCTTCGGCGCCGGCTAGACTGCCGGGCGGTTTAACCGTCGAACCAGGAATTGCCATCATGCGCTCCGACACGATCAAAAAGGGTCTGGAACGGGCCCCGCACCGGGCGTTGTTACGCGCCACCGGCGTCATTGAATCCGAGGCCGATTTCGACAAGCCCTTCATCGCCATCGCCAACTCCTACACCGACTGCATTCCCGGGCATGCCCACCTCAACGAAGTGGGGCAGCTCCTGAAGCGACTGGTCCGCGCCGCGGGCGGGGTGCCCTTTGTCTTCAACACCATCGGCATTGATGACGGGATCGCCATGGGCCACTCGGGCATGCTCTATTCGTTGCCCTCGCGCGAGCTGATCGCCGACTGCGTGGAAAGCATGGTCCGGGCGCACTGCTTTGACGGGATGATCTGCGTGCCCAACTGCGACAAGATCGTGCCCGGCATGCTCATGGGCGCCATGCGGGTGAACATCCCCACGGTCTTTGTCAGCGGCGGTCCCATGGCCGCGGGCATTGCCGAGCAAACGGCGGCGCACGAGGACCTGGCTGCGCATCTCCAGCCCGCCGCCGGCAAATCCGATCTCATCTCGGTCTTCAAGGGCGTGGGCGAGCTGCAGGCCGGCAAAATCACCGAGGACCAGTTGAAGCGGCTGGAACAAACCGCCTGCCCCACCTGCGGTTCCTGTTCGGGCATGTTCACCGCCAACTCGATGAACTGCCTCTGTGAAGCCCTCGGCATGGCCCTGCCCGGCAACGGCACCATCCTGGCCGTTTCGAAAGAGCGCGAGGCCCTGTACGAGCGCGCCGCCCGGGCCATTCTCAAGCTCGTCGAGCGCGACCTCAAACCGCGCGACATCGCCACGCTGGAGGCCTTCGACAACGCCCTCATGCTCGATGTGGCCATGGGCGGCTCCACCAACACCATCCTCCACACCCTGGCCATTGCCCGCGAAGCCGGCATCCCGTACGACCTCCGACGCATTGACGACATCTCCCGCCGCATCCCCTGTCTGTGCAAGGTGTCTCCCTCCTCGCACTACCACGTCCAGGACGTGCAGCGCGCCGGCGGCATCCACACCATCCTGGGTGAGCTCAAACGCCTGGGCGTGCTCCACACCGAGTGCCTCACCGTTACCGGCAAGACGCTCGGCGAAAACATTGACGAATGGGACGTGCGCTCGGACAAGTGCAGCCCCTGGGCACGGGCCGCGCGGGTTTCCGGCGCCTCCGCCCTAGTGGTGGACCCGCGCGACAAGCTCGGCTCCGCCGCGCGCACCGCCGGCGGTCACCTCGCCCCCAAGCCCATGCTGTTCTTCCCCGCCGACCCCCTGGCCATCACCCTCTGGCGCGTCGCCGCCGCGTGGAATGCCGCCGAGGTGGACACCCAACTGGCGCTCTACCACGACAAGGCGGCCGTAAAAATGCCCGGCGGCGTGCTCTTGAAGGGCAAGCCGGCGTTGCGCGAGGCGCTGGCCGCCGCCCAGGCCGAGGCCCGGGGCCGCGTGCGCGCCGAGCTGGCCGAATACCGGGGCATGCCGGTCCTCCTGTTCTGGCGCTACGACAAGGGGACCGAGCGCGCCCGTCATGCCCTGTTGAGCGTCAAACGCTTCGAGGGCTGGCTCATCGTGCGCGCCGAGTACGACACCGATCCCGGGCATCTGGACAAGGTTCAACTCGCCGGCCTCATGCCCTACGACCCGGCGTTCCGCTTTGATCCTCAGGACTGCATTCGCACTCCGGCCACCGCCTACAGTCCGGACGGCGGCCTCGCGATTCTTTACGGCCCGCTGGCTCCCGAAGGCAGCGTAGTCAAAACCGCCGGCATCAGCGACGCCTTCAAGGCGCACTGCGGCCCCGACTTTGTCTTCGAGGGGCCCTGCATCATCTTCGAAAGCCAGGACGACGCTTGTGCCGGTATCCTCGCCGGCAAGGTCAAACCCGGCGACGTGGTCATCATCCGCAACGAGGGGCCGCGGGGCGGCCCGGGCATGCAGGAAATGCTCTCGCCCACCAGCTACATCGCCGGCATGGGGCTGGGGGACCATTGCGCGCTCATCACGGACGGACGTTTCAGCGGCGGGACGGCGGGCGCGTGCATCGGCCACGTTTCACCCGAGGCGGCCGAGGGCGGTCCCATCGGCCTGCTGCGGCCGGGCGACCGGGTGCGGATTGATTTTCCCAACCGGCGCATAGACATCCTGGTGCCCGAGGAGGAGTTGGCCGAGCGGCGGGCGCGCTGGCAACCGGTCCGGCGCCAACTCAGTGGCTGGCTGGCGCGGTACCAAAAGCTGGTGACCAACGCCAGCCAGGGCGCGGTGCTCCAGTCCTGAGGCGGGTCCGCTTCGCCGCGGGCGCCGACTCAGGCGGAAGGGAAAGCGCCTCCCTCACCCCCTGCCGGACGGTCCGCGAACGGCGGGGAAGAGCCGTTTGCTTCGACGCGCTCCTCCGGGATTGTTCTTTCGATGGTCGGGTTTTAAGCTTAGGGCGCCTGGGCCGTCCGGGCACCGTCGGAGGCTTCATTCCCAGCCCGGGTTGCTCCCCGAGGTGGGCCCGCAGTGTATCCTGATGCGCTCCTGTCCTGCATTTTTTGCGTGTTGCCCCAATCGGAATCGCATTGCCCGGACTTTTTCGCTCCTCCGCCGTGTGGGCGGCCTGCTTGCGCTGATAGCGGCGGCGGTGACGTTGCAGGCCGCTTCCCCCGAGCGCTCCGTGGTGAAGCTCAGTTCCCTGTCCCTCACCGTGAGCGAACGGTACGACTCCAACTTCATGCTGCAGAACGACGGGCCGCTGAGCCGGATGGAGTCCTGGGTGACCAGCGTGCAGCCGGTGATCGGCCTGCAAGCACGGCCGCCGGGACTATCCGCATTCCAACTGGGGTTGCAGTACGCGCCGGAATTCACCTTCTTCCACGCCCGAGACGAGGAATCGTACCAGCGCCATGTGGGAGTCTTCCAGGCCGGTTTTCAAGACCAGGGCTGGAAGGCCCGGGCGCAGGCGCGGGTGCAATACACCGAGGGCAGCACGCAGGGGCCCCTCTGGTCCGTGCCCGGGCAACCCGGCTCCATTCCCGCTCTGGGTGGACCGGAAGTGCGCTACCGGCGGCGCAACCTGTACTGGCAGTCGCCCCTTGAGGCGCGGCGCGATTTCCGCGGGATGTTTGTGCGCGGGGTCTTCGAGGCGCGCGTCTGGGATATCCTGACCGATTTCCGGGTCATCCCGGGCGCCACCTACCAGAACTACATGGACCGCACGGATGTCAACGGCGGGGCCGACTGGGGAATCCAAGCGGGGCGCGGTTGGGAGCCGCGGTGGGGGTACCGTTTCGGACATCAGGACCAGGAGCGCTTGCCCGCGGGGCTCCCCTTTACTTACCAGAACGATTATCACCGGGTCCTGGCCGGGCTGGGTGCCTCCCCGGGCAAGTGGCTCACGCTGGACGGCGAGATCGGCCCGAGCTTTCACCGCTTCAACCCCTCCACCCTGCCACCGGGCGCCGACCCGGACCAGACCTTGTTGTACTTCCAGGCCAACGCCACGGTGAACCTGAGCCACAACACAGCGCTGAAAATCACGGCCTACCAGCATCTGCTCCCTTCGACGGCCGGACGCGCAAACTTCCAGAACCTCCGCGCCACCGCGACGTTCGAACAACGGTTGACCCCCAGCCTGCGGGCCAGTCTGCGCTTCGACCTGCAGGAATACGACTTTGTCCGTGGGCTTGTCCTCCGGGATCAGGTGTTCACCGTGGAGCCCCGGGTTGAGTACCGTGTAAATTCCCACCTCACGTTGGCAGCTTGGTATCTCCACGAATGGGCCGATGCGCGGGCGCCGGGCACCGCCGGCCGCGAGTATGAGCGTCACGTAGTGGGACTGGGCGTGACCGTGAAGCGGTAGCGAGGGCAGACCGCTCAATCGAGAAAGCGCGCGATCAACCGGCCGGCCACGGCGTCCGTCGCCTCGTAGGCGCGGTTCCCGCCGACGTTGGTCACAATGGCCACGGCGAAGTCGCGTTCCGGCGCCAGCCACAGGTTGGCATACCACTGGGTGTTCGAACCGGTGTGGCTGAGGGTGCGCCCGCCGGCCCACGGGCGCCGCGCCACCACCCACCCGAGCGCATATCCTTGCCCGGCCACGTCTGTGTGCAGCTTCGCAAACGTCTCCGGCCGAAGCCCCGAACCGATCCCGCGCGCGCCGGCAAGGTGAAAGGCCGCGTAGGCGGCCAGATCGGTCAGCGAGGCATGGACGGCGCCGGCCGGCGCCACCGCCGGAGGGTTGTCCGCGCCCGGCCCCGGCGGCACCGGTTCGGCTCTGGTCCCGCGAAAGAAGGTGGTGCGGAAGACGTGTCCCCAGGGCTGGTTGACCTGGCCCGACGCGGCGGGCGGACCGAAACCGGCCGACCGCAGGCCCAGCGGCTGGAACAGCTTTTCGCGCATCAGTTCTTCCCAACTCCGGCCGGTGATCTCTTCCAGCATGGCTCCGGCCAGGGCATAGCCCGCGTTGGAATATTCGTGGGTGGTTCCGGGCCGGGTTGCCGGGGGACGCGCAGTCAGTTGTTCGACCAGGAAGCGCCGCTGTTCGCGCGGCGAACCCGCAAGCTGCCACAGACGCGCCCACAGCCCGCCCGGCTCCAGGTCGGCCGGCGCCCCGCCGCGATGGGCCAGCAGTTGCTCGAGGGTCACCCCGCGCCAGTCTTCCTGGATCGTCCCGGCCAGGGTGGGGAAGACCTCCGCCAGGGTCGTCTGCCAGCTCAGGCGCCCTTCCTCGACCAGCACCGCGGCCAGGGTGGCAGTCATGGATTTGGTCAGCGAACCCAGGTGCCAGCAGTCGGCGGACGACACGGGCGTGGCTTCTCCCTGCTTGCGCACGCCCACACAGCCCAATCCCACCAGCCGGTTGGAACGGACGACCGCGGCCGCCAGCGCCGGGACGCCGAAACGCTCGCGCACCGGCGCCAACTCGGCGGCCAGGTCCTGCGGGGAAGAAACGTCGAGGCGGAACATGATGGAGAGCCCGGTTGTCGTCCCGGACGCCGCCGGTTCGGGCTTACCGCTCACCCCGTCGAAGACCGGAGAGAGCTCCGAACCGATTGCCAGCAACACCCAAACCGGCAGAAAAGCGGCATCCATGCCGACCAGTAGTCTGCCTCCGGCGCCGCGGCGTCAAGCCTGCAGGGCGGTTGGCGGTTGGCCGGGCGTCTGGGACCGGCTCGGATTCCGGCCGGCTTGTCTTACGATCTTGGGGAGAAAATTGCGGACGGGTTCGCCCTCGTGCCCTCATGGCCCGGGCCGATGACCACGTCAGGAAACCAAACGGCCCCGATGCGGAACACGCGGCGGGACCGTGAGTTTCCGGGATGGCGGGACGAATCAGCCGCGCTTGGCCAGGTCCCCCGAGGCGCCGTGCACGTCATGCGGGAGGACCAGGGTGCCGTTGGCGGCGGTGGCCTCCTCCGGGATGCGCATGGCGTAGAACGACCGGTACACGAAGATCAGCGCCACGATGAAGAACACCACGCCGATGGCGGTCTTCCAGCCCTGGCTTTGCATGGTTACGGCGATCTCCGTGGCCAGCAGGCCGAACAGGGTGGTGAACTTGATCACCGGATTCATGGCCACCGAGGAGGTGTCCTTGAAGGGATCCCCCACGGTGTCGCCCACCACGGTGGCGGCGTGGAGGTCGGTGCCCTTCTGGCGGAGGTCCACCTCGACGATCTTCTTGGCATTGTCCCAGGCGCCGCCGGCGTTGGCCATGAAAATGGCCTGGAACAGGCCGAAGAAGGCGATGGCAACCAGGTAGCCGATGAAGAAGTAGGGGTTGAAGAAGGCCAGGGCCAGCGCCAGGCAGAAGATGACAATGAAGATGTTCCACATGCCCTTCTGGGCATAGACGGTGCAGATGCGCACCACCTCCTTGCTGTCTTTTTCCGAGGCGGTGCTGGCGTCGAGCTTCAGGTGCTCCTTGATGTACACCACCGCGCGGTAAGCGCCGGTGACGACCGCCTGGGTCGAGGCGCCGGTGAACCAGTAAATGACCGCGCCGCCGACGAGCAGCCCCAGAATGACCTGCGGCTGCACCAGGCTCAGCTTGCCGATCACCCCGCCGAAGAGGTTTTCAAGCAGGATGATGATGCCGAAGACCATCGTGGTGGCGCCGACGACCGCCGTGCCGATGAGCACTGGCTTGGCAGTGGCCTTGAAGGTGTTGCCGGCGCCGTCGCCTTTTTCGAGCAGATACTTGGCGTTCTCGAAGTCCGGCTTGAACCCGTAATTCTTTTCGATGTCCGCCGCGATGCCCGGGCGGCGCTCGATCTGGCTCAGCTCATAAACCGACTGGGCGTTGTCCGTGACCGGACCGAAGCTGTCCACCGCAATGGTCACCGGGCCCATGCTCAGGAAGCCGAAGGCCACCAGACCGAAGGCGAAAATGGGCGCGGCGAAGGCAAACTCCGGCGGCATCAGGGACATCACCGAGGGATGCTGGGAGGCGAGGTAGGAAATGAGCATCAACAGCACGATGGCCAGCCCCATCCAGAACGCGGAGAAGTTTCCGGCCACAAAGCCGGAGAGGATGTTCAGCGAGGCCCCCCCGTGACGCGAGCAGTTGGTCACCTCCCGCACGTGCCGCGAGGTGGTGCTCACGAAAATCTTGGTGAATTCAGGGATGAGCGCGCCGGCCACGGTGCCGCAAGAGATGATCACCGCCAGCATCTTCCACAAGGCCGGTTGCGGGGCACCGGTGGTATCTTTGAAATCCCCCAGCAGGAAGTAGCTGGCCAGAAAGGTGATGCCGATCGAGACCGCGGAGGTGATCCACACCAGGTGGGTCAGCGGGGCCTCGAAGTCAAAGTCCTTCAGGTGCCCGTAGCGCGCCCGGCTCAGCGCCTGGTTGAAGAAGTAGGACAGCAAGGAGGTCACGATCATCAGCGCGCGCATGGCAAACAGCCAGATGATCAGGGTGGCGCAGATGGCCGGATTGGCCGCCAGGGCCAGCGCCAGAAAGGCAATCAGCGCCACGCCGGTCACGCCGTAGGTCTCGAAGCCATCCGCCGTGGGGCCCACCGAGTCGCCGGCGTTGTCCCCGGTGCAGTCGGCGATCACGCCCGGGTTCTTCGGATCGTCCTCCGGCAGCTTGAAAATGATCTTCATGAGGTCCGAGCCGATGTCGGCGATCTTGGTGAAGATGCCGCCGCAGATGCGCAGCGCAGCGGCGCCCAGCGACTCACCGATGGCAAATCCGATGAAGCACGGGCCGGCCAGGTCGCCCAGGAAGACCAGGATGCAGATCATGAAGAACAGCTCCACCGCCACCAGCAGCAGGCCCACGCTCATGCCCGAGCGGAGCGGGATGCCCAGCGTGTCCAGCGGGTTGCCCTTCAACGCGGAGAAGGCCGCGCGGGAGTTGGCGATGGTATTGATCCGGATGCCAAACCACGCCACACCGTACGACCCGAGGATGCCGAGCACCGAGCAGGCCAGGATGATCAACACCTTGTACAACTCCTCGTGTTGCAGCCCCATGAAGTAGTAGATCATGCAGGCGGCGATCAGCGCCCACAGGATGGCCAGAAACTTGCCCTGCTGAATGAGGTAGGTCTTGCAGGTCTCCCAGATAGTGTGGGAGACATTGCTCATCACCTCGTGCACCGGCAGTGCCCGGGTCTGCTTGTACTGCACCAGGCCGAACAAGGCGCCGAGGACACAAATGCCCAGGCCGAGGTACATCAGGGCCACCCCGCTCATCCCGCCCAACCCGGAGAAGCGGACCTGTCCCAGGTCGGGAATCTTGATGTCGGCTTCACTGGCCCAGGCGCCCAGACTGGCCACAAGCAGACCTGCCAGGGGCAGGAGGCGTCGGAGGATTACGGTTCGTTTCAGCATAACTTCGATTTCGATGGCTTAGGTCTGGTCAAACGCAAAACCGACCCCAACGGCCGGAACTTCCGAGCAGGTATTTGAACGGCTGCTCACAGTCAAGTTTGTTTGCAATCCGGACTAATTCCCATCCGCTGGTCTTCCCCGCCGGCGCGCTTTTCCCGTCCGGTCGGATACTCCCCGCCGGCTTGCCCCGGCTCGGGGGCGGCGAGCCGGAGGCCCGCAGCGGGGTCAGTCTCCGGCGAGACCCCACGACTTGACGCGACCTTTCTTGACATTCTTGCGTCGTTTTTTGTCCGGCCCGCCGGGGGTGGCGGGCGAGGCGCGGAAGCTTTCGGCGGTTGCCGTCCTGCCGACGGGGTGGAGCTTCGGCCCCAGCCGGCGTAGCGGGTTGCGCCGGAGTCACGAGCCGGTGACAGTAGGGAAAAGAAAGCGGACCGGTTGCATTGCGTACTTGCCCGGGCCGGGCGGGTGAGGGGTACAACTTCACACGTCCGCCACGGACGAAAAGCCATGGCGAAAATTTTCATCAGCATGTCAGGAGAGGGGCGCGGCCACGCCACGCGGGCGCGGGCGCTGACCGACGCGCTGTCCGACGAGGGCCACACGATGACGCTGTTCGCACCGGGGGATGCCGGGGCGTTTCTCGAACCCTTGTACGCGGGCACCCCCGTTCAGGTGCGGCGGCTGCCGGCGCTGCGCTTCGCCTACGACGAACACCATCGGCTTCGCTACCCCGCCACCGCCCGGAACCTCCTTGGCTTTCTGCGGGGCCTGCCGGCCACGCTGAGCGAGCTGGAGTCCCAGATCCGTCGCGAATGCCCCGATCTGGTGATCACGGACTTTGAACCCACCCTGCCCCGGGCGGCCCGCCGCTGCGGCGTGCCGGTGATCAGCCTCGACCATCAACACTTCCTCCGCACCTACGACCTGAGCGGCTTGCCGCGCCGGCTCCGCTGGCGCGCGGCCTACATGGGCACCCTGGTGGGGATTTACTACTGGTGGCAACGGGAAACGATTGTTTCCTCCTTTTATTTCCCGCCGTTGCGGCGGGGCTGCGGGCGTGTGACCCAGGTGGGAGTGCTGCTGCGTCCCGAGGTCCTAGCGGCCCGGCCACAGAGGGGGGCTCACCTGGTGGCCTACTGGCGCCGACACGTGAGCGACGAGGTGTTGCAGGCCCTGGAGGACACCGGTTTGGAGGTGCGGGTGTATGGACTGGGAGCCCGCCCGCCCCGCAGGCGCCTGAGCTTTCACCCGGTCAGCGAGGCGCGGTTTGTGGACGACCTGGCCGGGTGCAGCGCCCTGATTTGCACCGCCGGCAACCAGTTGGTTGGCGAGGCGCTCTACCTGGGCAAACCGGTCTTCGCCCTGGCCGAGACCAACAACTTCGAGCAGGAGATCAATGCCCATTTTCTCCGGGAGACCGGCGGGGGCGACGCGCTGCGGATGGACGAGTTCACCCCCGCCCGGTTGCATCGTTTTCTGGCCCGGCTGGGCGAGTTTCGCCGCCGCCTTCCCTCTGAACGCTTGAACGGTCTGCCCGCGGCGCTGGCGGTGGTGCGCCGGCACCTGCCCAGCCAGGCGCCCGTGTCCGCCCCCCAACTGGCTGCCGCATGAAACTCTCGCGCCTGGCCTCGCTGCCCCTGACCCTGCTGCGCAACCGTCAGGGCGACCCCGGACTTCCGCGCTTCCTCACCTACATTGTCACCTTCGCCTGCAACGCGCGCTGCGTGATGTGCGACAGTTGGCGGAAACCTTCGCCGGACGACCTGACGCTGCCGGAAATCGAGCGCATTTTCCGGCAACTGCCGCCGTTGGACGCGGTGCGCCTGACCGGCGGCGAGCCCTTTGTGCGGCGCGACCTGACCGCCATCGCCGAGCTGGTTCGCGCCCACCTGCACCCCTTCCAGTTGCACGTGACCACCAACGGCTTTCTCACCGGGCGCATCGTCGAATTCTGCGAACGCCGCCCCCGCGACGTGCCCCTGCGCCTGTTGGTGTCGGTGGACGGACTGGAAGCAAAGCACAACCGCGTGCGCGGCCGGGACAATGCGTGGGACACCGCGATGGCAACCCTGCGGGCGCTGGCGCCTCGCCGCCGCGAGTTGAACCTCGATCTGGCGGTGAACCAGACCATCCTGGACGCCGAGGGCGCGGCGGACTACCCCCGATTGCGCGAGCACCTGCGGCCCTTGGGGATCCGCCACCACGTGGTGCTGGCCTACGACCAGAGCGCCACCTACAGCCTGGAACCGGAGGTGGACCTGGCGCCCCACGCCCCGGGGCGGTTCGACACCTTTGGCGATTTGCCGGTGGGCGACCTGCTTCAACTGCTGGAACGGGCGGAGACGGACGCGCGAGACTTTCCGCCGGCGGAGCGCGCAGCCAAGCGCTATTACTACCGCGGCATCCGCAACCGTCTCCTGTACGGAATGCCGAAGCCCAACCCGCCCTGCGTGGCGCTCCATTCCCACCTCCGACTTTACCCAAACGGCGACGTGCCCACCTGCCAGTTCAACTCGCGGGTGGTGGGCAACCTCCGCCGCCAATCCGTTGCCGAAGTCTGGGAAGGGGAACGCGCCCGCCGGCAACGGGCCTGGGTGCGGGCGTGTGCGGGCTGCTGGGCGGAGTGCGAAGTGATCCCCAATGCCGTGTACACCGGCGACCTGTGGCTGGAGCGCTTCAGGCCCGCTCAGTCCGGGCCGGCGGTACCCGCCCCGGCGGCCGCTCCCGCTGGGCCGGGGTCCGCCGCGGGCCTGGCCTGATCCGACGACCAGCGGCGCACGTTCAGCAGTTCCTCGCGATGAGTCATGATGCGCCGGCTGAACAGCTTCCGGCCCTCGATCCGCCAGGTGAGCAAGCGCGTGTACCAGCAGCCCTCGGGCGTGCGCTCGCGATCGAGGGTCACCTCGCATTCCCGCAACGCGCCCACCAGCCCGCCCACCACCGGCACCGGTTCCAGCAGGCGGAATCGCGCCCGCACCACCAGCTCGTCTGCCGCGTCAATCCACAACCGGCCGGCGGTGCGGTTGATGAACCGGTCCAGCAGAGTGGGGGCAGGCAGCCGCGGGCCGGCCGGAACAAAATCCACCACCCAGGCCGCTCGGCCGGCCACCGGTTCCCGTCCGGCATAAGAGAAACGAAACCGACTCAACAGCTCTGGCGAGACCTGCACATCGCGACGCTGGTAGGCCCGCGCGGAGGCGCCTTCGCGCAAATCACCGTCGCGGGCGTGGGGGTCGGGCTCGGGACAAGCCGGCGTGTGGATGTGGTGGTGGAAGTCGCGCTTTTTGACCTCACCCTCCGCGCTTAGCGTGTCGGTGACCCGGAGCCGCTCGTAAGCGTAGAGGGCCTTGAAGCGGTTTTCCTCCTCGGCCTCGCGCCGGGCGTTTTCCGCGGCGCGCCACAGCAGCGCTTCCAAATCGGCGGGGGCTGCCGGGCCGGGGTCACGACTCTCGCTTCCGTTCCCGGCCAGCAACAGACCGCCCCCCAGCCACAGGACCGCCCAGCCGCCGCGTGTCGCGCGCCCGAGCGCGCAGGGAAAAACCCGGTTCATGCCTCGCGCAGCGCATGGTAGGCGGCGCCCACCGCGCCGGCAAACTCTCCCAGTTGCGCGGCCGCCACCCGCACGCGATGTCCGCCCGGACGCCATTCCATCACGTCCAGCCAGCGAGCCAGCGGCGCAAACAATGTCTCGCCCGCCCGCGCTATTCCCCCCCCGATAACCACCACCTCCGGGTCCAGCACGTTGATCAGAGACGCCACCCCCGCGGCCAGCGCGCGCACGGACCGTTCCCACACGGCGCCCGCGTCGGGATCGCCAGCCTCGACCGCGCGGATCAACTCCTGGGTGGTGTGGAAGCGCCCCCCGGTGCGCTCGACGATCGTGGCATTGCCGATGGCCCACTCCAGGCTGCCCGGAGTGCCGCAGATGTCCGGGGGACCGGCGGGGTCCAGCGAAATGTGTCCCACGTGTCCCGCCCGTCCGAGGGCTCCGCGCAGGAGGTGGCCGTCCACCAGTGCCGCGCCGCCCACGCCCGTTCCCAAGGTGAGCAGGAGGGCGTGGCGCGCGCCGCGCGCGGCGCCCAGCCAGACCTCGCCCAACAGCGCCGCCTGGGCGTCGTTCAACACCGGCACCGGTCGCACCGCACCCAGATGCGCCGTCCAGTCCAGGCCCTCCAGGCCCGTCAGCCGCCCGGGCATGTGCCCGATGGCGCGCCCGTCCGCGCGCACCAGGCCGGGCGCGGACAGGCCGAGGCGCTCCGCTGGCCCTAGCCGGGTCTCGAACCGACGCACCAACGCGCGCACCGCTTCCGCAAAGGCGCCCGGAATTTCCGGAGCGAAATCCTGCTGCGCCCGTTCCAGCACCTGCCCCGAGGCTGTGACCGCCACGGCCTTCGCGCAGGTGCCGCCCAAATCCAGGCCAAGCAGGTGGTTCATGGGGCGAAAGGTGTGTGTTCAGCGACCGTCTCTGGCGACGGGGCAATGGCGGGGCGCCCTTCGGACACGCTCCAACCGCCGTCCACCGCCAGCACCTGACCGGTGACGAAGCGTGCCTCGTCCGAGAGGAAGAACACCACCGCGGCGTCCAGGTCCGCCGGGCGGGCAATGCGTCCGCCGTCCAGGGGTTGTTTGAGTCGGAGGAAGTTCAGGATGGCCGGATCAGAGCGGGCGCGTTCGGACATGGGGGTGTCCACCAGTCCCGGCGCCAGCAGGTTGAACCGGATGTTATGCGGGGCGTACCGGGCGGCGGCGGCGGTGGTCAGGCCGATCAACGCCGCCTTGGCCGCCGCGTAAGCATGCGTGCTGAAAAACTCCGGCGACGGCGCGCCCGCGAGCACCGAGCCGCAGTTGAGCACCGCCCCGCCGTCGCCGCGTCGGAGGAACTCCCGCACCGCAGCGCGGTTCGAATACATCGCCGAGGTCAGGTTCAGCCGCAATGTGTACTCCCAGCCCGCATCGGTCAGGGCGTGCAGCGGGCCGTCCCCCTGGCGGCGTCCGCTACCGCCGGCCACGTGATACAGCCCGTGGAACCCACCGAAGCCCTCGATCGCGGTGGCGATCGCGGCAGGCGCGGTGTCCGGGTGTGTGGCATCGGCGGCCAGCGCCCGCACCTGACCGGTAAACTCGCGATGGAGCGCGTTCACCTCCTCCGGGCGGTCCGGGTGGCCTACTGCCACCACCCGGGCGCCGGCGGCCACGCAGGCGCGCACGGCGGACAGTCCCAGACCGCTCGTGCCGCCGATCACCACCAGCACTTTGCCAGCCAATCGCTCGGACATGCGCACAGACTAACGGTCCGGCGCGCCGGCGCCAGCCACCAGTGGTGTTTGAGTTGGGGTTGCAATCCAAACCCAACCCGGCCGAAACGCCGGAGGCATCCGGGCGTCTGAACGGTTTGGATGGTCACCGGTTCCGCCCGCGGTGACTTTGATTCGGTCAACGACGAGAAACGGGAGATTCCCAAAGCACCTCCGGCGTTCAAGCGGCTGTTGCCGCTCGAAGACCCGGCGTCCCAGCCGCCCCGGCGGTGGCATCGGGGGGCAATCCTTCCCCATCTTGTTCACCCCCGCCGCCCTGAGTCTCCCCGAACTGACTCTGGACGAACCACAAACACTACCCCTGGGTCCCCTTGCTTTTTTGGGCTTGCCTTTGACGCAAAGAGCGCCCATATCACCACGTGGATCTGGAAATTGCACGAGCGCGTCGTTCTTTGGCATCCACGGCTTTGCCCTGCCATTGCTCGTGATAAGAAACAATGTCCTTGAACCGTAAGCTCGAAATTACGGAGCCCGGACGTCGAGCGGTAGCCGACAGGCCTTCACTGGAAGTCGAAAGCCGCCGATGGGGTTCCACCTGTTTCTGACCAGTTCAAAGGAACTGTGACACACGGCATTGTGGCGGGGCTACTTTTCGCGGTCGTTGGCTCGTTCCGGCGACCGCTTTTTGTTTGGGCGGGCGACTCCGCCCCGCTAGAGTGCTCTCATGGCCGAGGGTGACCTCTTTGGACGGACGTCCCGAACGCCGCCGGACCCCGGTCCGCCGCCGGCGACGGGCACACCGTCCCCGGCGCACGCCGCGCCGCCGCTGGCTGCCCGCATGCGCCCGCGGGACCTGTCGGAATTTGTCGGACAGTCGCACCTCCTGGGGCCGGGACAGTTGCTGCGCCGCGCCATCGAGGCGGACCGCATCCAGTCCCTCATCCTGTACGGGCCGCCCGGCACGGGCAAAACCACGCTGGCGCAGATCATCGCCCGGCAGACCCGCTCGCGCTTCGTGCGGCTGAGCGGGGTGGAATCCACGGTGGCGGACCTGCGGCGCGAACTGGCGGCCGCCGCCAACCGACTGGCCAACACCGGCCAGCCCACGCTCCTGTTCATTGACGAGCTGCATCGCTTCAACAAGGCCCAGCAGGATGTGCTCCTGCCGGACGTGGAAAGCGGCGTGGTGCGCTTGATCGGCGCCACCACCCACAACCCGTTCTTCTTCGTCAATGCCCCGCTGGTGTCCCGCTCCCAGGTCTTCGAGCTGCGCCCGCTTTCGGAGGAAGAGTTGGAAACCCTGCTGCGGCGCGCCCTCAACGATGCCGAGCGCGGCCTGGGCCACCTGCCCGTGGTCGCAGACCCGGAGGCCCTGCGTCATCTGGCGCGCGTGGCCGATGGCGACGCGCGCAAGGCGCTGAACGCTCTCGAAATCGCCGTGCTCACCACCCCGCGCGACCCCGACGGCCGTGTGCACGTGACGCTCCCGGCGGCCGAACAAAGCATCCAGAAGAAGGCCGTGGTGTACGACAGCGACGAGGACGCCCATTACGACACCATCTCGGCTTTCATCAAATCCGTGCGCGGCAGCGACGTGGACGCCGCCCTGTACTGGCTGGCCAAGATGATTCACGCCGGCGAGGACCCGCGCTTCATTGCCCGGCGGCTGGTCATCCTGGCCGCCGAAGACGTTGGCCTGGCGGATCCTTTTGCGCTGGTGCTGGCGCAGACGGCGGTACAGGCCTCCGAGTTCATTGGCTGGCCGGAGGCCCGAATTCCCCTCGCCGAGGCAACGATTTACCTGGCCACCGCCCCCAAGAGCAACAGCAGCATCCGGGCGATTGACGCCGCCCTGGCCGACGTGCGCCGCGGACGCACCCTGCCCGTGCCCGAGGCCCTGCGCGACGCCCACTACGCCGGCGCCCGCCGCCTGGGCCACGGCCAGGGCTATGAGTACGCGCACGATCATCCGGGGCACTTCGTGGCGCAGGATTGCCTGGGCGCCGACCGCCGTTATTACGAACCCACCGGCCAGGGACGCGAACGCGCGATCCGGGAGCGCGTGGCGCACTGGCGCGCCCAACTGGCGGCCGTGCGCGCCACCTCCCGCCCTCCCGAGAACAACGAGCCGCCCGCGGCATGACCGGTTCCCTGCAGCAGGCCAAGGCGGAACTGCGCCGGCAACTGCGCGCCTGGCTGAACGAACGTTCGGCAGAGGAACGCGCCCGCGCCTCGGCCGCCGTGCGGCAACGCCTGGTGTCCCGTCCGGAATGGCACTCTGCGCGAGGGGTGTTGCTCTACGCGCCGCTGGACGACGAATTGGACCTCTGGCCACTGGCGGCACGCGCGCTGGCTGAAGGCCGCCTGCTGGCCCTGCCCCGCTTCAACCCCGGCACGGGCACCTACTATCCGGCGGCGGTGCGCGAGCCGGAACGCGATCTGGTCCCGGGCCTTTATGGCATCCGCGAGCCGGCGGCGCATTGTCCGGCGGTGCCGCTGAACCAACTGGACTTACTGTTGGTGCCGGGATTATGTTTTGACCGCGCAGGGCGGCGGCTGGGACGGGGTCGGGGGTATTACGATCGGTTGCTGGCCGCGCCGCATGGAACGGCCTGCGGGGTGGCCTGGGACCGGCAGGTGGTGGCCCGGGTTCCGGCAGGTCCGGATGATCAATACGTGGATTGCCTGGTGACGCCGACGCGCTGGTTGGTCCTGGCGCGACGGAGGACAAGTCAATGATCTGGCTGGGCACGGTGGACTGGATTCTGGCGGGCGCCTGTCTGGCAGCCGGCGGCGTGATCGGCTTTGCCCTCTGGCGTTACCTGGATCGCCGGGCCGGTCGAGCTGCGACCATGCGCGAACGCGAGTTGCTGGAGCGCGCTCGCCGCGAGGCGGAAACCCTGCAACGGGAAGCCCGTCTGGCCGCCGAGGAACAGACCTTCCAACGCCGGCGCCAGTTCGAAGAGGAAAGCGCCGCCCGCCGCGCCGAACTCGACCAGCGGGAAACCCGCCTGACTCAGCGCGAGGCCGCCCTGCAACTCCAGTCCGAAACCCTCGCCCGGCGCGAGCAGGAGCTGGCCCGGCTCAAATCCGATCTCGAAGCCCGCGAGGCCCGACTGGTGCGCCAGCGCGAGGAGGCCGAAACCCTCCTGCACCGTCGCCGCGAGGCCCTCGCCGCCGCCGCGCGGCTTTCCGAACAGGAAGCCCGCGCCACCCTGATGCGCGAGCTGGAACACGAGGTGCAGCGGGATGCCGCGGACCTCACCCGCCACGTGCTCGAAAACGCCCGCGTCCGCGCCGAGGAGGAGGCCCGGCGCATCCTCGCAGTGGCCATTCAACGGTACGCCGGCGAGCTGTCCAACGAAACCACCACCTCCACCGTTTCCCTCAACGGCCACGACATCAAGGGCCGCATCATCGGTCGGGAGGGTCGCAACATCCGCGCCTTCGAGGCCCTCACCGGGGTGACCGTGTTGATTGACGACACCCCGGGCACGGTGCTGCTGTCGGCCTTCGATCCCGTGCGTCGCGAGGTTGCCCGTCAGGCAATGGAACGGCTCATTGCCGACGGGCGCATTCATCCCGGGCGCATCGAGGAAGTGGTAAAAAAGGTCAACGCGGAGATGGAGGAAACCATCCAGCGCGCCGGCGAGGAAGCCGTGTTCAAGGCCGGCCTGCCGCCGCTGCATCCGGAGCTGGTCAAACTCCTGGGGCGACTGCGCTTCCGGCAAAGCTTTGCCCAAAACATCCTGGACCATTCGGTGGAAGTCGCCCATCTGGCGGGTCTGATCGCCGCGGAATTGGGCGCGGACACCACCCTGGCCCGCCGCGCCGGGCTGCTGCACGACATCGGCAAGGCGGTCAACCACGAGATGGAGGGGTCGCACGCCGCGATCGGAGCCGAAATACTCCAGCGCCTGGGCGAAGGACCGGAGGTAGTGCGGGCGGTGGCCTCGCATCACGACGAAGAACCGCATCAGGGCATCCTGGGATTGATCGTCAGCGCGGCGGACGCCATCAGCGCCTCCCGCCCCGGGGCGCGCTCCGAATCCATGACCACCTACCTGCAACGGCTGGAGGACCTCGAACGCATCGGCTCCAGTTTTCCCGGCGTGGAGAAATGCTTCGCCGTGCAGGCCGGCCGGGAGCTGCGGGTGATGGTCAGGCCCGGGGAAATCAGCGACGACGACGCCCACGTCCTGGCGCGCAACATCGCCCGCAAAATCGAGTCCGATCTGCTCTACCCGGGCCAGATCCGCGTGACCGTGGTGCGGGAGACCCGCTGCGTGGAGTTTGCGAAGTAACCTCCCCGTGGGGCGTCGCGGCGGGTTGCCCGGCGCCCCCGGCGGTCTTGCGGAAGATTACCAGGTGCTGGCGCGGCAGCCGGTGGTCCGTGCGCACCCACTCCAACGGATGCCGGGCGGCCTCGCGGCGGATTTGCGTCTCGGTCATCTTGTGGAGCGGCTTGATGGGCACGGAGGGGTCTTCGGCTCGGTATTCCACGAAGGCCACCCGGCCGCCGGGCTTCAACGCGCGGCAGATCGCCTCGAGCATCTCGTGCGGCCAGGCGAACTCGTGATACACGTCCACCAGCAGCACCAGGTCCAGTTGGCCGGGCGGCAGGCGCGGGTCGCGCTCGGCGCCCAGCACGCGGACCACGTTGCTCACCCCTTGGGTGCGCATCCGGGCCTCCAGCCGCTCGAGCATTTCCGGCTGGATGTCCACGGCGTACACGCGGCCTTCCGGACCTACCGCCCGGGCCAGTCGCCAGGTGAAATACCCGGTGCCAGCGCCGACATCCGCCACCACGGCCCCGGCGGTCAGTTCCAACTCCGCGATCACCTGATCCGGCGCCTCCTCGTGTTCCCGCTCGGGTCGCTCCAGCCAGTCCGCCCCCTGATGCCCCATCACGTGGGCAATCTCCCGTCCCAGATACCACTTGCCGATGCCGTCCGGTGACGGCCGGGAATATTCGTAAAGGGGCGCCGCGACGCGCGTTGGCTCTGCGGGTTCCCCGGCGTTCAACAGGCGCGCGGTCAGCAGAAAAAAACCGAGGGCCAGGCGCCCCCATTCGGGGCGGTGTCCCGCCCATGTCCGGAGTCGAAACGGGGATCCTCCGGCGGAATTCATGACCGTTCCACGGTGCGGATGCGGGGCCAGAGCGGGCGCAAGTCAGAGTCCGCCAGGGCCAGGCACAGCACCTCCCGGGCGGACCGGGCCACGCTCAGCGCGCGTTGGAACAGCGCCCAGGCCTCCTCCAGGTGTCCCATCTGCGCGGCGTAGCAGGCGAGGTTGTACGCGATGGTCTGACTCCGGGGAAACAACTCCAGGGCCGGGGTGAGCGCCCGCCAGGCGCATTCCAATCCGCCACCCGGCATGCGGCGCAGGGCGTAAGCGCGGTGGACCCAGCCAAATTCCCGCTGCGGGGCCAGCGCGATGATTTGCGCCGCCACGCTGGCCGCCCGGGCCCAGTCTCCCAGTTCGGCGTGAATGCCCCATTCCAGCTCGAGCACGCAGGCGCACTGCCGGGCGTGCGGGCTCAGCCGCTGCATTTCCTCCAGCGCCGAAGCCGCGTCGCCAAGCATCAGCCACCCCTGGGCGGCCTCGTAATGGAACCGGTCCAGGCAAGGCAGTTGGTTCACCGCGGCAACGTAGAACACGCGGCTCCAACCGGCAAACCCGCCGCCCGCCGTCGGCGGTTATTTGGGATCCAGGTTCTGCCGGAGCGCGCCGGCGGGCAGACGCGACGCCACGCCTTCGGGCGGCACCTCCAGACCACTCACCCAGACCAGGGCATTGAGGATGACCTTGCGGAAGTTGTCGTCGCCCCAGTTGTCATGGAAATGTCCGCCGGTGAAACCGAAAGCCCGCCGCCCCGACCGTTCCTGCACCCACATCAGAACTTCGTCCTCGCCCTTGCGGGCCTGGACGTGCGGATACGGCCCGGCGGGCCACACGTAGGGGCCGTCGCGCACCTGGTCCGACGGTTTGGCCACCAAGATGGGGGTGATGCCGGCGGGGTCCTCGCGCCAGCGGAGGTTGAAGTACCACTCGTCCTTGATGGCAAAGGGCCGCAGCCCGTGGGTGACCGGATGGTCGGGAAACCGAAGAAAATCCGGCGTCCACATCGGGTTGCAGGAGTACCGGTCCTCGTAGTACCCGCCCAGCCACTCCAGGAACTCGCGGCCTCCGCGATCTTTGGGGACCTCGCAGGCGTAGTGCATCACCCCGAAGCCGGCGCCGCGCTCGATGAGGCGTTCCAACAGCCGAAGCCGGGCGCCCTGGATGGCCGGGTGACCTCCGCCCCCGTCGGCGTAGATCACGATCGCGGCCGCGTCCTCGAGGACGTCGTCGCGGCGGGGCCAGCCGTTGGTGTGGACCTCGACGGTCAGGCCGGGAAACCCCTGGAGGCAGTGCTGCAGGAGCAGGCAGCCGGCCCGAAATTCGTGCATGCCGGGGGGATGACTGGGTTTGCCGGCGATGAGCACCAGCTTTTTGTCCGCGGCGTGGCCGGCGCCGGCGGCCAGCAGCCCCGCGGCCAACAGGGCGCAAGCAAGCCAGACTTTCATGCTCAACGGCCTTTCGGGTCCAGATTGGCCTGGAGTTGCTCCGGGGTCACGGTGCTGGTCACCCCCTCGGGCGGAACTTCCGCATGCGCCATCCAGACGATGGCATTGAGCACCAGCTTGCGGAAGTCGTCGTGCCCCCAGTTTTTGTGGAAGTGGCCGCCGGTGAAGCCGAAGCCCCGGCCGCCATCCGGCCGCTCGTACACCCACATGACATGCTGGGGCTCCTTGCGTTCCTTGACCACCGCGCGCACGTGCGGGTTGCCGCTGTGCGGCCCGTCCGGGCGGTTGAGCGTGCTCTCCGGCGGCAGGGCGCTGAGGATGGGCGTGACCCCGCGCAAACCGTCCACAAACCGCATGTGGTAGTACCATTCATCCTGGATGCCGAAGGGCTTCACCCCGCGGGTCACCGGATGGGACGGCAGGGTTTTGAACTCGGCAAACCAATGGGGATTCACCGACCAGTGGGTTTCGAAATATCCCCCGATCCACTGGAGGAACTCCGGCCCGCCGCGGTCCTTGGGCACTTCCACCGCGTAGTGGAGACACCCCAGGCCGGCGCCGTTCCTCACCTTCTCGCCGATGATGCGCAGGTGATCCCCCAGCACGAAGGGATGGCCGCCGCCGCCGTCGCAGTAAATCAGAATCGCGTCGGCGTTGTCGTAGGCAGTGGGGTCTTTCGGCCAGCCGTTGAGGTAGTACGTGGTGAGAATGCCCGGATGACTCTGCAGACATTTGTTGAGCAAGAGGATGCCGGCGTTGTGCTCGTGTTCGCCCGGGCCGTGGCTGGGCACGCCGGCGGTGAGCACGATTTTTTTCCGGTCACCGAGCTTCAGACGTTTGAATTCCACGTCCTTGAACTGCACGGTCATCGGAGGACCCACGTGCAATTGGAAGGCCAGGACGCCGCTGCGCCGCGCCGCGGCCGCGTGTTCGTCCGTCACGTCCACCATCAGCCGGCCGTTGATAAAATGCTGCAGGCGATGGCCCCGGGCGATGATGCGATACTCGTTCCAGTCCTCGGGCCGAATCACGGCCTGAAGTTCCTGGGAGGAACCGAGCGACCCGAGGACTTCCTTTTTGTGCTTTTTCGGATCGGCCGGGTCGGCGCTGAGGCGGACGACCTCCCCGCGCAAGGCCAGGATGCCGCGCCCGCGCTCCTCATAGAGGATGCCGGAGTAAGATTTGCCGGCCTCCAGGTCTGCCTGGTAACCACCGACAATTGGACCGAAGCGCCCCTGCTCGGCCACCACGCTCCGGTACTGGATGCCGGAGTTTCCGCCCACGATGCGGTACTGGAGCCGCAACTCAAAGTCGTCCAGCAGGCCGTTGGTCCAGACCAGGAAGGTGTTGTGGGTGAGCCAGGTTTCCGGGGTGGTCGTGCCGGTGATGGCCCCGTCCCGCACGGACCACAGGGCCGGATCCCCCTGCCAGCCGGAAAGGTCCCGCCCGTTGAAGATGGGTTTGAACTCGGGCTCGGAGGCCCGGACCGCCGCTAGGACCAGCAGCCCGCACCCCAGCCAGGTGAAAGGTGAAACCGTTTTCATGGACACCGATGGAGCTTGCGACAGGGCATTGGCCATGTCGAGGCCGATGGACGATGGAACCGCACGCCGAATTCGCGCGACACCGTCGGGAAAAAAATCCGGCAACGCGAGTTCACCCCCGGAAAGCCGGCCGCGCTGTGCGTCGCCTCTTCAGGTTTGTGAATATTGGGCTTGCATATGCCTGCAACAGGCCCAGCCTCCGCAACGGCCTGATTGAAACAACACCCTCAGGCGGCTGACCCCGGTCGCGTCGGTTGCGGGGGCTGGATTTCGCGCCTTGCGCCAAATTCCCCGCACCGACGTTCCCCCGGGCGGCAAACTGCCGGCGCGGGTTTCTGGCGGGGCGTCGTCTTTAGCCTGCTGGCGCCGGCGTTGCTCACCGGGTGCCTGTATCTGCCCTCCCAGAACGGCACGGCGCGCGTGCTGGTGGTCGGCATCGGGCTGGTCAGCGTCCACGCCCCGACCAACCAGGCCCTGGTGGCCACCAGCACCCAGGTGTTGGGCGTGGAGGTCAGCAACCGCCCCGGACTCAAATTCGCGGCGGGCTACGCGTCCGGCGTGGTGACGACCGTGTCTGATGGCGCCGAGGACGTGCGCGCCGAAGTCTCGCACTGGCCGTTTGGCCCGGTGAACGTCACCGTGCAGAAGGCCGACCTCGCTTTTCCGACCAACGAAACCGAACCCCCCAATCCCCCATGAAAACACCCTCCCGTTCGCCCAACCGTCATCCGGCGCTCTGGCAGCTCGGCGTTCTCACCGCCGGTCTGCTCCTGCCGGGCTGTTCCATTGACCGGCACACGGTCATCGCCTCCACCGGCACGACGCTGGGCGTCGAGCTGGCCCAGGACCAGGCGACCCAATCCCCGCGGCTCAAGGTGGGCTACAACCGCGGCGAGCTCGCACTGGTGCCGTCGAACCGCTCCGCCAACAAGGACGCCGGCTCGCGCCTTGGCGCCGCGTTGTGCGAGCCGTGCGCGAAGGGTCAGCCCGGCTGCCTGAAGCCGGAACAATGCAAGGCCGCCCGCGGGCAGACCCGCGATGGCGGCGCGGTAGACACCGCCGAGGTGCTGATGGAAATCCGGATGCAGGGCGGCATCGTGTTCAACGGCATCCAGGACGGCGGGCTTTACCAACGTCTGGCCGTGGGCAAGACGGCGGTCCAGCAGCCCGGCGCCTCGCTGATGTTCGCACGGGACAAGAAAGGCGAGATCAGCACGAACGCCGCCGAGGCTGTGAAGGAAGCGGTGGAAGCTTCGCCGGGGGCATTCCAGACCACCACTGCCAGCATCCTGGGACGGGCCGAGTTGCGGGAAGCATTTCTGCGCTACCGCGAGGCAGGCGACCAGGCGACCTTGGCGAAATTCGAAACTGCCGCCCAGGCAGCCGGCTACAAGGCCGAAGGCAGGAGCACCGCCTTCCAGGCCTTTGTAGGAGACGCCAGCGCCCCACCGGAAAAGGTCGAATTGGTCCGCAAGTCCTTGCAAGCCCAGGGCGTGAAACTCACCGAGTAAACGATCCTCAACCCATCAAGCCATGATCGAAACCCAAATCATCGAATGGACCCCTGAGCCCGGTATGGATGAAGCCGCCCAATTTGTGGCGATCGAGAAGGAAGTCCGCAACCAAGCCTTTAACGGCTGGCGGTCCGGCGGCGCCTTCAAGGTAAACGGCGTCTGGAAGCTCGTCTTCCAACGAGAGTCCTGATCGCCGTCTGACCACGGCCGGCCGGCGCGGGGGCCGGTGTTGGCCGAGCTGTCCCTTCTTTCCGGACGGGGCGTTGGCCAACGCCACCGCCCACGCCCCCCAGGTACGCTGCGGGAATTGCAGGTCTCTGGCCCGTGGCAGCCCTCGCTTCGCCGGGGCTTTCCGTTCGGCAAGAACGGCGGCCTTTCAGTCCGCCCGGCCAGCCCGCAAAAAATTGTGAGATACGCCGCAGCCCCGTCCGGGCGCGCGCGGCTGGACTCCCGCCCGCGATTCAGTATTTTCGCTGAGCGCCCGCCGCCGCTTCAACCAGGTCGGTGAACTGTCCCCGGGCGCTGGAGGCCGCTGGACATGAGCAAAGAAATCCGCTGGCTCTGGAATCAAACCAGGCTCTGGGTTGCGCAGGGCGTGGTGACCGCCGAGCAGGCGGCGCGGATTCGCGCGCTGTACCCGGAACCGGCCGCGGGCCTGCCCTGGACGCTGCTGATTTTCTCCGGCCTGGGCGCGGTCATTGTGGGCTTGGGGGTCATTCTACTGTTTGCATACAACTGGAACGCCTTGCCGCGCGGCCTGAAGCTGGCGGTGATTCTTGGCGCTCTGGCGGCGGCGCATGGCGCAGGTCTGAGGCGACTACGGGCGGGTGGCCGCTGGCGGGGATTGGGCGAGGCCCTGTGTCTGCTGGGAACCATGATGTACGGGGCCGCCATCTGGTTGATCGCCCAGATTTACCACATCGAGGAACATTTCCCGAACGGCTTCCTGTTCTGGGGACTGGGCGCGTTGGCACTGGCGTGGGCGCTGCCGTCGGCGGTGCAGGGCATGCTGGCGGCTGTGCTGTTCGCGATCTGGAACGGCACCGAGGTCGCCGACTTTGACGCGCCCGTCTTTTGGGCGCCGCTGGGAATCCTGGCGGTCACGGTCCCGCTCGCCCGGCGGCAGAACTCGCGGTGCTGCTGTTTGTCGCGGTGACCGCCGCCTCGGTGGCCGGCTGGATGAACGCCGGAGCGGTGGCGGGTGATCTGGTGATGCGCACCGGTCTCAGCATCAGCGCCCTGTGCCTGGCGGCAGGCGCCCTGTCGAGGCAATGGCCATGGTTTGCCGATGGCGCGCCGGTCTGGACAGGAGCGGGCTGGACGCAGTTTCTTCTGGCGACTTACCTGCTGACGTTCCCTGGGGTGGCTTACTGGTCTCTCGGTCGGCCCGAGTCGGTCGCGGTCGAACGTGACGCGCTCTGGCAGGCCGCGCTCTGGGTGCCGCTGGGATTGGCCATGACGGCCTGGATGGCCGTAGCCGCTGCCGCCCGACGAGGCGTCGACGGAGGACAAGAAGTTGCCTGGCGGTATGAGGACTGGGTGCCGCTCCTGGCTGCCGTGCTTGCAGCGCTCTTTGCGTACCTGCCGATGGAACGGGAGGACTGACTGGCGGCCGGGCTGTTCAACCTGTTGTTCCTGTTGCTGGCGGCGGCGTGGATGGCGCGCGGCTGCCGGGAAGGGAATCCCGGGCTGACCCTGGGTGGCGCGCTGATGCTGGTGGCCCTGGCGGCGTCGCGTTACTTCGATCTGTTCGAAAGTCTCGCCTGGCGCGGCCTGGTGTTCCTGCTGGCCGGCGGCGCCCTGCTCGCCACCGGGATGCAGTACACGCGCGCCCGAAAACGCCGCGACGAGGCAAAGGGAGGTCCGTCATGAAAACCCGCTGGGTCTGGGCCGCGCTGGGGCTCCAAGTGGTGGTGCTGCTGGCGATGGCCGTGCCGCGTGAGTGGGCGCTCCACTTTGGGCCCGTCATCTTTCTGCGAACCGCGCCGGTGGACCCGCGCGATGTGATGCGCGGGGATTACGTGCGGTTGACCTACGAGATTTCAACGGTGACTCGGAAGCGGTGCCGGGACGGTCTCGCCCAAGCGATGCAATCCGGCGACGGCGACTCCGCACCCACCTGGCCGAGCCGCCGGGCAACACGCCGGGGCGGAAGTCCGGTTCCTTGCGACACGCCGATCTTTGCGGTGCTCAAGCCCGGCCCCGGCGCGGACGGCCTGATGGAGCTGGATTACCTGACCGACCGGAAACCGCGGGAGGGCCTCTACGTGCGCGGGCGGCTCGAACGGCTTGATACCGTGACCGCCCGGGTCCGCTATGGCCTCGAGGCCTACTTCATGCAACAGAGCAAGGCGCTCGAACTCGAGCAACGTCAGGCCGGCGCCACCAGCCGCGTGTCACTGGAGATGGCGGTCGCGCTGGGCTGGGGCGGGTTGGCAGTGCTCAAGGGACATCGCCTTGGGCCGCTGGAAATTGGCCTGGATTTGATCCGACACCCCACCGACCAGGGGCAACGCCCACCCGGGAGCGGAAACGAAGTTGTGGTCGGGGCAACGCTGCTGCTGCGCAACGCCAGCGCCACCAACCTGGCGGTGGTGGACCTGCCGGAGGGTCGCTCGTTTGCGCTGGTCCCCGACTTCCGCTGGGCAACCCACGAATGGCGCTGGGCGGGCGCCGGGGAAATCGTCCCCGCGCCGCATCCCACCAACGTGATCGTGCTCGAGCCGGGCGCCATCCACCGCACGCGACTGAATTTTACCAACGCCATGTGGTGGGTGGTCCCGGCGGTCGAAGGCGCGCCTGCGACCGCCCGGCCGCTCAACGAGATCACCAACACCGGCTGGCCGCGGCCGCGGTTCCGTTTCGAATACCGGCCACCGTCCGGGCCGGCACTCCAGGGACTGCCTCAGGCCGGACTGATCTGGCAGGGACGCCTTTTGTCGCCCGCGTTCAGCCCTTTCGGGGACGTGGATTGAAGCCCGACCGGGACCGAGCGCAATTGAATCAGGACGGCGGGCCAAACTCGGCGGGCAGAGTCTCCGTTTACTCCGGCGTCAACACGTACACCGTGCCGGCGCGGGTGGGGAATTCCACCATGCCGTCCGCCGCCGATGGAGTCGCCACGCGCGCGCCCCGCGCCGAGCCGCGGCGCACGCTGACCGGCTCGGGCGCGCGCACCCAGCAGCGGTTGCCCAACAGCGAGCGGATGCGCGCCTCGCTCAACCGGCCGTTCCGCCACGCGAGGTCCACCTCGAAGCCGCCCCGCGCCCGCAGCCCGCGCACGCTGCCGTCCGGCAGGGCCCGCGGCCATGCCGGCAGCAGGTCCAGGACGAACGCCAGTGAGCCCCCGCCGCCGCCCGGAGCGGGCTCGTGACTCTGCAGGAGCATTTCGCACAGACCCGCCGTGCCGCCGAAGTTGCCGTCAATCTGGAAGGGCGGATGCAGGTCAAAGAGGTTGGGGGCGATGCTTTTCTGGAGCAGCGCCACCAGGTTGCGGTAAGCCTGCTCGCCGTCGCCCAGCCGCGCCCAGAAGTTGATGATCCAGGCGCGGCTCCAGCCGGTGTGCCCGCCGCCGTGGGCCAGGCGGCGTTCCAGGGTCACTCGCGCCGCCCGGGCCAGCTCCGGCGTGCCATGCCGGGTGATCTGCCGGCCCGGATGCAACGCAAACAGGTGCGAAATGTGCCGGTGACCGGGCTCGGGTTCGTCGTAGTCCTCGCTCCATTCCATGATCTGGCCGTGCTTGCCGATGCTGATGGGCGGCAGCCGGCGCAAGGTCGCTTCCAGCCGCGCGCGGAAGTCCGCGTCCTGGCCGAGCAGGTTCGCGGCGGCGATGCAGTTCTGGAACAGGTCGGTGATGATCTGGGTGTCCATCGAAGCGCCCATGCAGAGGTGGCCCACCGTGCCGTCCGGCAGCCGGTAGGCGTTCTCGGGGGAAATGGACGGGCCGCTCACCAGCCGGCCCTTGGGGTCCTCGACCAGGTAATCGAGGAAAAATTCCGCCGCCTCGCGCATCGCCGGGTAGGCCCGCCGGGCCAGGAACTCGCGGTCGCCGGTGAAGGCGTAGTGCTCCCAGAGATGTTGGCACAGCCACGCCGCGCCCATGGGCCAGAGCCCCCATTGCGGACCGTCGCCGGGCGCGGTGAAGCCCCAGATGTCGGTGATGGGGTGGGCCACCCAGCCCCGCGCGCCGTAATGCACCTGCGCCGTGCGGCGCCCCGGCTCGCGCAGGGATTCGATCAGTTCGAAGAGGGGGCGGTGGCATTCGCTGAGGTTGGCCGGCTCGGCCGGCCAGTAATTCATCTGCAGGTTGATGTTCAGGTGGTAGTCGCTGTTCCACGGCGGGTTCATTCCCTCGGCCCAGAGACCTTGCAGGTTGGCCGGCAGATCCCCCGGGCGCGAACTGGCGATGAGGAGGTAGCGACCGAACTGGAAAAACGTGGCCAGCAGGTGCGGGTCCTGACCGCCGGCCTGGAGCCGCGCCAGTCGCGCGTCCGTGGGTTCGCTGGCCGCCGTCGCGCCGCCCAGGTCCAGTTGCACCCGGCGGAACAGCCGCCGGTAATCCGCCACGTGGTCGCGCAGCAGTTGCGCGTAGGATTTGCGCGCCGCTCGCGCCAGGTCCTCGAGCGCCGTCTCCTCGCAATCGCGCCCGCCAAAACTCGTAGCCGCGGCCAGGAGCAGCGTCGCGGAGGTGGCCTCGCGGATTTCCAAGCGCCGGCCCGGGGCAAAGACCTGCCCGCGATCGGTCAGCGCCCGCACGACCACGAAGTATTCCAACCCCTGGCCGCCGTCCAGGATGCCGCGCATCTCCAGCCGGTCCGGCGGGCGGGTCGAGGTGGCGAACTCCTGCTCGCGGTCCAGCGAGACAAACAGGTTGAGCCGGCCGGGTTGCGACGCGGTGAAGCGCAGCACAATCACCTGATCCGGATGGCTGGCAAACATCTCGCGCGTGTAGGTCACGCCACCCACCCGGTACCGCACCCGCGCCACCGCGGCGTCCAGGTCCAGTTCGCGGCGGTAATCCTCCGCCGCTTCGTGTCCGGGCAGGTCCAGGCGGAGGTCGCCAAGGGACTGGTAGGGACGCAATTGCATCGGGCGACCCATGAGTTTGGCTTCGGCCAAGCGAAAAGCCTCGGCGGGGCGGCCGGCAAAGAGCAGGCGGCGCACCTCGGGCAGGGCGGCCAGGGCCTCCGGGTTGTTGCAATCCCGCGGTCCGCCGGACCAGAGGGAGTCTTCGTTGAGCTGGAGGCGCTCGCGGGCCGTGCCGCCGAAAATCATGGCGCCGAGCCGGCCGTTGCCGATGGGCAGTGCCTCGCGCTCCCAGTTCGTGGCCGGACGGGTGTACCAGAGCGTCCACGTGCGGTGGGATTCCGCGGCGGTCCGGGGCGGATTCAGGCCGGCCCAGCCGAACACCGCGGCGAACCAAACGCCGGCTAACCAGTTCGCAAGACGTTGGCGCATGGGCGCACCGTTCGCGAAACGGCCGGCGGCGTCAAGCCGGGTGGGACCCCATGCGGCAAGGCCTCCCATGGATGCGGCCGGAGTGTGCCCTCCCGCAGCGCGGGTCCTCGTTCTTCGAGGCCGGGAACTCGACGTGGGCGCTGGATTCCGTTATCAACCCCGGTTTTCCGTCCTGCCGCCACTTGTGTAAGGCGGGCGCACATTGGGCGAAATGGGTGAACGGGCGGTCAGCCGTCCCCCGGCTCCGCCGCCAGCATGGCGGCGAGCTGCCGCTCCAAGGCGGGCAAATCGCGCGTCACGGTCGCCCACACCACGTCCCGGTTGATGTCACATTAGGCGTGGACCAGCCTGTTGCGCATTCCGACAATTTGCGCCCACGGAATGGCCGGCGGGGAAGCCCTTGTCCCTACGCTGACATGTGCGGCGGCTTCGCCCACAATTTCGATGCAGTTGCCGAGTGCGCGATACAGCATGGTTTCCCGGTCGAGGTCCTCGCGCGTTTTGCCCTCGAGGTAGCCCTGCGCCTCGCGCGCGGCGTCCAGCATGTGCCTCAACCGGACTCGGTCCTGCTCAGGAAGCAGCATATTGCAGCTCCGCCTCTTTCACGACCCGATCGCGAAAATAGCGGCTGAGGTCCCCCGGCGTTCTCAGGTCCGCCTTGCGGCCGATGAGCGCCGAGAGCTCGATCTCCATGCCCGCGATCCCGAACAGTCCAGGCGTGTGACCGGGCTCGAACTCGACCAGGAAATCCACATCGCTCTCCGGCCCGGAATCGTCGCGCAGAATCGAGCCGAACAGCGAGAGCTTCCGGATGTGGTGCCGACGGCAGAACTCCGCCAGCTTTTCACGGGGAATCTCAAGGCCATGCGGGTTCCTCGCGCGACCTCATCGGTTTCCTCGCTGACCTCGATCTCAGCGGTCCACACGCCCTCGCCGCCCCTGTCGTCTTGCACCTTGCCAGCTACCCGCACCTTACCCATGCGCGGAACTCATACTGCGCCCGCAACTGCAGCTTGGACCTCGCGCCACGCACCAAGGAAAACCCCGGCTGCTGGAAAACCGTCTCCCGCAATCGGACCCCCACTGCGTGCTGCGAATCATTGTGCCCACTTCAACGCCATCGCATCCGGCGCGATGTTTCGAACGCGATTTCCGAGTTGTCAATTGTTACCGCTCGCGCGCGGGGTGGCGCGGTTTCAGCTCAGTTCAGGGCCACGCCCCGGCGGATGTAGGCCGGGGTGTCCAGGTCCTCGCCGTGATACACAGTGGGCTCGGTCTTGGCGAAACGGCCCTTGGACACCACCTCTAGCGGCAGGGTGGTTTGCCAGGCGCGGTTCCGACCGTTTCGGCGTCCCGTCTTCCCAGCCTCAGGACGGCCGCGCAGCAGGCGCGCGGCTTGGTCCGGACTCAGTTCAGGCGGCGGCGGCACGTAGCAACGCGCGCCCGCTCCGGGCAGGGCGGGAGATTCCCCGGCCTCCCGATGCGACGCCTCACCGGTGGGGAACTCCGAGGCGGGCGGCTCGGGTTCCGAGGCGGTCTCCGCGAGGGCGCGGCCCGGTTCCGCCGCGGCGGGCGCCGGTTCGTCCGGGTGCCGGGCGGTCACGACAGTGACCATCAGCCGGTCACCGAGGGCCGGATCAATCAAGGCACCCATGACCACCTGCGCGCGCTCGGCGGCGCGGTGCATCTGCTCCATGACCTGGTTGACGTCCTTCAGGGTCAGGCCGAGGCCGCCGGCCAGGCTGACCAGCAGGGCATCGGCGCGGGCTAGCTCCTGGCCGCCTTCCAGCAGGGGGCTTTGTCCCAGGCGTTCCACCACCTCGCGGGCGCGGTGTTCGCCCCCCGCCTCGGCGGTGGCAAAGCAGCTTTCGGCCCGGTGGCCGCGCACCAGTTGGCAGAGCTCGCTAAAGTCCACGTTGATCAGTCCGTCGCGGCGCAGCAGCCGGAGCAGGCCGCGCACGCCGCGGGCCAGGTGGTCGTTGGCGATCTGGAGGGTCTCGGTGAGGCTGGTCTGCTCATCGAGCAGGCGGACGATTTTCTGGTTGGGCACGGCGATGACGCCGTCGGCGGCGGCGCGCAACTGGTGCAGGGCCTGGCGGGCGCGCACTTGCCGGAGGCGGCCCTCGAAGTCGAAGGGCAGCGCGGCCACGGCCAGCACCAGCGCGCCGTTTTCGCGGGCCACGCGCGCAAGGACGGGGGCGGCCCCGGCGCCGGTGTTGCCGCCCAGGCCGGCCACGACGATCACCAGGTCCGCGCCCTCGCAGAGGTGGCGCAACTGGTGGGCTTCGGCTTCGGCCAGCGCGCGTCCCAATTCGGGGTCGCCGGCCTTCAGCCCGCGGGTGACGCGGGCGCCCAGCAACAGTTGGTCGGATACGCGGGCGGCGGCGAGCCGGCGGGCGTCGGTGTGCACCGCGGCAAAGGTGGCGCCCTCCAAGCCGCTGTGGATCATGTGTTCCACCGCCTGAATGCCGGCGCCACCCACGCCCACCACGCGGGCGGCGAGCGAGGGGGGAGGGTTCGATTCGGGAGCGGGCGAGCACGGTTGCGCAGTGTTCATGGCGGGACGGTGGTCGGGGAATCAGGAGGGGCGGAAAAGGGAAGTCAGGGTGCCGAAGGTTTCCTGCAGGCGTTTTTTCCAGCGGAGGCGGGCTGGCTCGCGTTGTTGGAAGGAGCCGAACTTCACCAGCCCGATGCCGGTGGCGAACTCCGGCTGGTCCAGCGTGGCTACCAGGCCGCTGATGGTGCGGGTGCGACCGAACGACACCGGCAGGCCGAAGATGCGCTCGGCCACCTGATCAATGGCGGGCACGCGGGCGCCGCCGCCACACAGCACCACGCCGGCCTGCAAACAACTGAGCAATCCGGCCCCTTCCAGGTCGGCCGCGATGATTTCAAAAATCTCCTCCAACCGGGCGGCCATGATGCGGTGCAGGTGTTCGAGATTCACCGTGCGCTCGGGCAGTCCAGAATCGCTGCTGAGGGCGAGGGTGCGCCCCTTGACCTCGGGCTCGACCCGGGCACAGCCATGCAGGCACTTGAGTTGTTCGGCGCGGCCGAGGGCGATTTTGAGGCCGTAGGCCAGATCGTTGCTGACATGGTCGCCGCCCACGGCCAGGGCGCCGGTGTGGCGGATGAGGCCGTCGGCGTACACCACGTAGTCGGTGATGCCCGCACCCAGATCAATCACCAGCGCGCCGCGTTCCTTTTCCTGCGGCGTCAACACGGCCAGCGAGGAGGCGATGCCGGTGAACACAATGCTTTCCACCTCCAGTTGCAGGCTGCGCACCACCCGGATGGGCCGCTGCAGGCGGTGGGTGATGCCGTGGACCACGTGCACATCCACCTCGAGATGCGTGCCGGGCATGCCCACCGGATTGATCAAGCCGGGCTGGCCGTCCACGATGAAATGCTGGCGGATGACGTGAATGACGTGGCGGTCGGCGGGCAGGTTGAAGGCCCGGGCGTTGCGGATGACGTCCTGGACGTCGTCGTCCATGATCTCGCGGTCGTGGGTGGGGATGTGGTGTCGGCCGCGGTTGTTGAAGCTCTGCAGATGCGCGCCGGTCACGCCCAGATACACGCCGGTGATTTCCACGTCCGCCATCTGCTCCGCCTCGGTCAGGGCCGCGCGCACGTCCTCGGTGGCGGCGGCGGTGTCCACGATTTCGCCCTTGCGCACGCCGCGCGACCGGCACTGGCCCAGGCCGATGATGCGCAGAGAACCGCCGGAGTCCTGTTCTCCGACCACGGCGCAGACCTTGGAGGTGCCGATTTCCAGGCCAACGATGATGCGAGGTTGAGGGTCAAACATGGGGGGCTCGCGGGAGGTCCAGTTGGTCCACGGCGGGCGGCGGACCGGCGGGGGCTTCCTCCACCGGCTGCCACAGCAGTGGACAGTGGTTGGTGACGGTCAAATCCAGCCAGCGGACGGCCCGGCCCAGCCGCCGGGCGGCGTCTTGCACCAGGCGCCAGCGGTGCAGTTGCTCCTCGAGGCGGGTCAGCGCCAGGCGCACCTCGGCGCCCTGGGCGGTGAACACCAGCAGTTGATCCGGCTCGGCCACGTCCACGCCCCGCAGTTCCACCTCGCCCGCCAGGGACGAGTACGGAAACAGGCGCACCAGTTCCAGGGCGGCCCGCAGCGTCGGGGAATCGGACTTCCGTCCCACGCGGAGTTCGGTACGGGGCAGGCCGGAGATCACGGGCAGACCGGCCAGACGGGCTTCCCAATCCGGTCGGTCGGCCCCCGGCGGGGGCATCACGCAGCCGTGCGCGTCAAGGAAGTAGGTGGCCGGAACGAGCCGGCCGTTCTCGCTGCGCACGCCGCGCACCTGAGCCAGGGGCCGGCGCTCGCGGAGGTAGATGCGCAGGGTATCCGGCAACACGCGCTCGATGGCCGCCTCCTCGATTTGCGGCGCCAGTTGCAGGTCCCGTTGAATGCGGTCGAGGTCCAGCGCCAACAAACTCTGTCCCGCCTGCAGCCCGGTCCAGCGCAGCACCTGCTCGCGGGTCAGCCAGTGCAACTCCGGATGCACCTCCACCACCCGCAGGGCAAAGAGGCGCGGCGATCGGATCACCTCGTCCCGGAGGTTGACCCAGCCCCGGGCCAGCGCGCTCAAACCCCACGCCGCCACCCCGGCCAGCGCCAGGGCCAGCGCCATCCATCCCCACGGAATTCCCCGCGCGCGTGCCTCGGCCCGCGTCCGCAACAACTCGGCCCGGCGGGCTCGCCGCGAGGTCTGCCGCCGCCCGCTCATGCGGTCTGTCCTCCCAGGACCGGAACCCCGCTCCGCGCCGCGGCCGGGGCGCGTCGCAGGGCCAGCTCGACCAGACGCTGGCACAAATCGGCAAAGCGCATACCCGCAGCGGCGGCGGCGCGAGGAAACAAACTCAACTCGGTCATGCCCGGTAGGGTGTTCACCTCCAGCACCCAGGGCCGCCCGCGCTGATCCACCATCACGTCCACCCGCGCATAATCCCGGGCCCCCACCGCCTGCCAGGCGCCAAGGGCCGTGGCGTGCACCGCCCGGGTCACACCGGCCTCCAGCCGGGCCGGGCAGAAATACTCGGTCCGCCCGGCCGTGTACTTGTGCGCGTAGTCGTAGAGGCCGGCGCGGGGACGGACCTCGACGATCGGCAGCGGGGCGCCGTCCAGGATGGCCACCGTGGTTTCCACGCCGACGATGCGCTCCTCCATCAGGACCTCCGCGTCGTGCGCCCGCGCGCGGCGCAGGGCCGGGCCGAACTCCTCCACGCGTTCGACCATTTCGAGCCCCACGCTGGAGCCCTGGCGGACGGGCTTGAGGACCAGGGGCGGCGTCCAACCCGCCGGGGGCGCGTCCGCGGGGGCGCGCAAGACCTCGAAGCGCGGCGTGGGCACGCCCGCAGCCAGACATCGCTGCTTGGTTAGCACCTTGTCGAAAGCCACCCGGCTGGCCTCGGCATCCGAGCCGGTGTAAGGCACGCCCAGGGCGTCCAGCTCGCGCTGAACCTGGCCATCTTCGCCGTAAGCGCCGTGCAACATGAGCACCACCAGCTCGGTGCCGGGCGGCAACCGCCAGGCGCCGGGGCGGGGGTCCAGTTCGCTCACGTGATGGCCCAGCTTGCGCAGCGCGCGGGCCACGGCCGCGCCCGAGCGCAAAGAGACCTCCCGCTCGGCGGAAGGCCCGCCGCACATCACCACCAGGTGTCGGGGCCGTGTCATCTCAGACGGGCAACGTGTCCTCGCCGAGGATTTCCACCTCGGTTTCCAGTTCGATGCCGCGCCGGGCGCGGGCCTCGGCGCGAATCCGGGCAATGAGTTCCAGCACGTCGCGGGCAGTGGCGCCGCCCGTGTTGACGATGAAGTTGGCGTGCACCTCCGAAACGCGGGCCCCGCCCACGCGGACGCCCTTGAGTCCCAGTTCGTCAATGAGCCGGCCCGCGGGAATGCCGGGGGGATTTTTGAAGATGCACCCGGCGCTGGGCTCGCGCGGCTGGGTTTCCCAGCGGCGACGGTTGAACTCGGCCTGACGGGCACGGATGTCCTCCGGCCGGTCGGGCCGGGCGCGGAACACGGCCGCCAGCGCCAGATGCGTCTGAAAGGTCGCACACTGCCGGTAGGTGGCGGACAGTGCGGACGCGGCCCGCTCTTCCACCTCGCCGGCGGGGGTCATCAGGCGCACCCGTTCCAGCACGGCAAAGGTCCAGGACTGATGCGCTCCGGCGTTCATGCGCAGCGCCCCGCCCACGCTGCCCGGGATGCCCTCCAGAAACTCGAGTCCGGCCAGGCCGTGCCGCAGAGCCTCATGCGCCACGTCCCGGACCCGCGCGCCCGCCCCGGCGGTCACTGCCGGCGCGGTCACGGCGATCCGGCAAAACGCGGGCTGGGCCAGGCAGATCACCACCCCGCGTACGCCGCCATCGCGCACCAGCAGATTCGAGCCGCGCCCCAGCACGCGCCAGGGCATTTGCCGGGCGGCGCAGAACCGCAACACCGCCGCCAGATCGTCTTCGTGCGCGGGCTCCACGTACAGGTCGGCCGGCCCGCCCACCCGCAACGTGGTGCGCCGGGCCAGCGGCTCGGCCACCCGCACCACCGCGGCGGCGGACAGAACCTCGCGCAGCGCCGCCGCCAGCGCGCGCAAGCGTTCCGGTCCGGCAAGCTCGGGCAGGGGCGGAGGCATGGCGAAGGCGCGGGTCATGGTCAGGAAAGGCGTGCCGAGCCGGGCGCGGGTACCGCGGCGAGAGACTTCGCCGGAGCCGGGGCCGGTCCCGGGAGGAGTTCCGGGGCGTCGGGATGCGGTTTTCGCCGCGCGGCGGCCAGGGCAGCGGCCAACCGCTCGGCCGCGTCCGGGGTGTGCCAGCGCGCCAGCGCGCGACGCAGGCCCGCGCGCAACGCTTCCTCGCGCAGGAGCGCGCGCAGCTCCCGTACCAGCGCCTCGGGCGTGGCTTCCGCCTGAACCAGCAGGCGGGCGGCGCCGGTGTCGGCGAAGGCGCGGGCGTTGTGATACTGGTGGTTGTCGGCGGCGTGGGGATACGGCACCAGCACCGCGGGCACGCCCAGGGCGGCCAGTTCCGCCAGTGAAGAGGCGCCGGCCCGGCTGACCATGACCGTGGCCGCGCCCAGGGCCAGTTCCATTTCGGTGAGGAACGGCCGGACCAGGGCGGGAATCCGCTCGCGGGCCAGGGCCTGGCGCACCGACTCATAATCCGCGGCACCCGTCAGATGGATCACTTGCAGGCGCGGCTCCCAAAGGCGCAGCAGGGGCACGGTGCGCACCAGCAATTCGTTGAGGGCGCGCGCGCCCTGGCTGCCGCCGGTCACCAGCAGGACCGGGTCGCTCGGTCGCAAGCCCAGGGCCAGCCGGCAGGCGGCGGGATCGCGGGCGTTTTCGGCACGGAACGGCGCACGCACGGGCATGCCGACCACCCGGACGCGTTGATGCCAGAGCCGCTCGGCGGCAGTGGGAAAATACACAAACGCCTCCTCCACCAGATGCGCCAGCCAACGGTTGGCCCGGCCCGGAATGGAATTGGCCTCATGCAGAAACGTGGCCGCGCCGAGCCGCCCCCCCGCCCAGACCGGCGCCACCCCGACGAACCCGCCCAACGTCAGCACCACTTCCGGCGGCGATTCGCGAAACAGGCGCAGACATGCCCGTCGGGCCCGGAGGAACCCGCGCGCAAAGGCCAGCAGGCCGCCGCGCTCCCAACCCACCGCCGGCAGCGCGACCACCTGCGCCCGGGGCAATCCCCGCACCGCCCGCTGGTCCACCTCCTTCTCCGAAATCAGGTAGCGCACACCGAGGCCGCGCGCCTCCAGCGCCTCGCCCACCGCCAGACCCGGAAACAAATGTCCTCCGGTGCCCCCGCAGGCGAGGACCACCGGAAACGTTGGGGAAGCCACCCGGTTCATCTCATTGCTGTTGTCCGACCGGTTCCGCAAACAACCCCGGCCCCTCCGTGGCCCAGAACCCGGCCGCGGTTTCTTCGCGCCGCGGCTCCACCGCCGCGCGGGCCACCCGCAGGAGCAGACCGGCGCCCGCCAGCAGCATCATCAGATTGCTGCCGCCGTAACTGATAAACGGCAGCGACAGCCCTTTGTTCGGCAACGCGCCGGACACCACGGCGATGTTGAAGAGCGCCTGCAGGCCGATCAAAAACGTGATCCCCGTGGCCAGGTAGGCCCCGAAGGGGTCCGGCGCCCGCCAGGCAATGTACCAGCCGCAGCCGAACAGGGTGACGTAGAGGAGCACCACCGCCGCCGATCCCACGTAGCCGAATTCCTCGCCGATGATGGCGAAGATGAAATCCGTGTGCTTCTCCGGCAACAGGCGCTTTTGTGTGCTGCGGTCCAGTCCCACGCCGGTCAGGCCGCCGGCGCCCAGCGCCACCCAGGATTGCCAGACCTGGTAGCCGGTGAGCTGCCGGGTTTCCTCCAGATGCAGCCAACTGTAGATGCGGTCGAACCGGGTGGGATTGGTGGCGACCAGCGCCGCCACCAGCGCCAGCACCGCCACCCCGGGCGGCAGGAGATAACGCCAACGCACGCCCGCCACCAGCAGCACGACCGCGGCCACCGCCCCCAGCATGAGGGCCGTGCCCCAGTCCGGTTGCAGAAAGATCAACGTCAAGACGGGGAGGATGAAGGCCATCGGCCGGAGCACCCCGCCGGTGAAGGTGCCCATGCGCGCGCCCGTCCGGGCGGCGTAGCGGGCCAGGGCCAACACCAGGGCGAGCTTGGCAAAATCCGAGGGTTGGAACTGAAAGCCGGCCACGCGAAACCAGCGCTGGGCGCCGTTGGCCCGGTGGCAAACGGGCAGGGGCAGCAGCACCAGCACCAGCAGCACCAGGGCCGCCCCCAGCGCCACCCACGCCAGCCGCTCCAGCCAGCGATAGGGCATGTGAAAGGCCAGCCCGATGGCCAGCGTCATCCCCAGCAACCCACCCAGGATCTGGCGCGAGAGAAACCGCCAGCTCTCCCCGGCCGGACTCACGCTGTACTGCATCACCAGTCCGAAGCAGACCAGCATCACCACCCCGATGGCGAAGAGAGTCGAGACGGCTTTCATGTTTTCCGGATGGGTCGGCGCAAAGGCCGGCAGCCCGCGGGCAGGAGGTCGGGTTCAGGCAATTGGGCCCGCTCGGCGGCAACAATTCTCATGGTTGGGGCGGGGCCGGCGCCGGGGCGGCGGCCGTCGGGGGCAATTTGAGTTTCTGATTCACCAGAATGCGATCGGTGCGGAGGTTGTTGTAGGCACGCAACTCCTTCACGGTGGTGCCGTGGCGGGCGGCAATGCGGGTCAGGGTGTCTCCCGGTTTGACGACGTAGATGCGCTCGCCGGCCTCGGCCTCGGGCGCGGCGGCCGCGGTCTCGCGGCGCGCCGGCGCCGGGATGATCAGCCGCTGCCCCACCTGCAGCCGACGGTCTTCCATGGTGGGGTTGGCCTCGCGAAGCTGATCGAGGGTGATGCCGTACTGACGGGCGATTTTCGAGGGGGTATCCCCCGGAACGATCGTGTGTTCGGTGGCGGGCGCCGGCGCGGGTGTCAATAGCGGCTCCGGCTGAAACGGCTGGGCCGCAGGCGGCGAGGTGATGCCGGTCCATAGATTGGTGGGCGTGGTCGCCGGCGGGGTGGAGGGCGTCGCCTCGGGCTCCTCCGGAGGCGGCGAGGTGGCTCCCGGAGTGGCCGCGGTGGGCGGCGTGTAGGGCGGCGCGAAGCCGGCGAAGGGGTCAGGACTGGTGGCGTTGGTGGCGGGCGACGGCGCCAGACCGAGGTCCGGGGACGGGGTGCTCACCGTTTCGGTCCGTCGGGGACGGCAGCCCTGCAGAAGCAGACCGGAAAAGAAGACGGCGTGCAGGGCTACGATGGTAATGATGGCAAGGTTCAGGCCGGACCTGCCGGATCCGGTCTGGGGCAGACGGCCCATGGGTTGCAAAGGCGATGGGGTGTTCATGGTGCGGTGCTCTTTCTGGTACGGGGTTGACGTGAGGATGATGGTTCGGAGTTAGCGGCCTGATACTCCCTCACAGAGTACCGGGACCAAACCTGCTGCGGACGGGCCGGCGGCGGCTGCGGGGCATTGCCGGGCGGCCCCAAGCGGTGCCGCCCGGAACGGTGGTCGGGAGCGCGCCGCCGGTTAGCGGGCCCACACGGCCGCGCGGCCCGGTGAAATTGACCGCCCCGTTGCTCGACGCTGAAACAACGGTTGAAGCGTGAACAATCCGGGGTTCCCCGGGCCACATCGCCGGTTGGGGCGCGGCTCCCGGTTCCGAAAGGCGCTTCTAACAACGCCCCCCCCGGGCGGCAAGCCGTAAACCGCGGTGCGGGCGCAAAAAATCCGTCGCCCGCCCGCCGGGGACAGAAACACCGAACCGGGAAAAGCACAATCGGGCTCATCGCAGTTTTAATGTGGCCAACGCCGCCAGTCCGCACAAGACCCCGAGGATGTAAAACCGCACGGTCACCTTCGACTCCGGCCAGCCGAGTTTTTGAAAGTGGTGATGCAGCGGCGCCATCAACAACAGGCGCCGTCCCTGCCCAGACAGCCGGCGGGTGAGCTTGAAGCCGCCCACCTGGAGCATCACCGACACCGCCTCCGCCACAAACACCCCGCCGGCGATTACCAACACCAGCGGCTGGTGGATCAACACGGCGATGATCCCCAGCACCCCGCCCAGCGCCAGCGATCCCGTGTCCCCCATGAACACTTCTGCCGGATAACAGTTGAACCACAGAAACCCCAGGCAGGCCCCGAAAATAGCCGCACACACCACCGTCAGCTCGCCCGCCCCGGGGATGTAGGGCACCTGGAGGTACCGGGCAAAAATCACGTGCCCGGCCACGTAGCACAAAATGACCAGCACCCCGGACACAATCAGCGTGCAGCCCACCGCCAGCCCGTCCAGCCCGTCGGTGAGGTTCACCGCGTTGGAACTGCCCATGATGGTTAGCACGGTAATCAGCCCGCCCACCAGCGCGGCATCCGTGAGCACGGGAACCTTCACAAACGGCACCCGCACCTCGCTGATGAGCATCCGCGTCTCGGGCAGCGACCACAAGTACCCCGCAATGAACAACCCAAGGGCGGCCTGGCTGATCAGCTTCACCCGAGCGCGCACGCCGTCGCTGCTGCGCCGGGTGACCTTGGTGTAATCATCGAAGAACCCCAACAGCGCCAGGCCAAACAGCGGCAGCAACGCCAGCGCCACCAGATGGTTTACCTGGGTCCACAACAGCACCGTGACCTCGATAACCAGCACAATCAACACCCCGCCCATGGTGGGCGTGCCGCGTTTGCCGGCCCCGGCTCCGCTGGCGGCCCCGTGTTGCTCGGCTTTCGAGGTGTAATGTTCGCCGAAGTTCATCCGCCGCAGCCAGGCAATGATGGCCGGCCCCCACCACAGGCTCAGAAGCAATCCGGTCATGGCCGCCCCCGCCGCGCGAAACGTGATGTAGCGGAACACGCGCAGCCCGGAGATCCACTCCCCCAGCTCGGTGCCGCGGGTCTGTTCGAGCAGGTACTGGGTCAGGGCGTAAAGCATGCCAGTTTCTGCAGGGTCCCCCGGGCCGCGGCCGGGCGTTCCTCCCGCGCCGCCAGGGTTCGCAGCAATACATCCGCCACCACGTCCAACCGCGCGGCCCGCGAGGCCTTGATCAGGACCAAATCCCCCGGTTGCGCCAGGCGCACCACCGCTTCCGCCGCGTCCGCCACCTGCGCAAAACACTCGCACCGCTCCAGCCCCCCTGCGCGGGCGCCGGCACACAATTCCCCGGCCCAGCGGCCCACGGCCAGCAGATGGGTTACGCCGGCCGCCGCCGCGGCGCGTCCAACTTCCCGGTGTCCCGCCGCCGCGTGCGCGCCCTGTTCGCTCATGTCCCCCAGCACGGCGATGCGCCGTCCCGGACAATCCAGGTCCCTGAGGGTCTCCAGCGCGGCGCGCATCGAGTCGGGGTTGGCATTGTAGGAATCATCGAGCACGAGGACCCCGTTCACCCGGGACAGGCACAGCCGGCGGGGCGCGGGACGGGCGGAAGCCAAACCGGCGGAGAGTTCCGCCCGGGACAGCCCCAGCTCGGCGCCCAGCGCCAGGGCCAGCAGCGCGTTTTCAACCTGGTGTCGTCCCAGCAACGGCAGATGGTATTCGCCCGAATAGCCGGCCGGGCCCGCGCGCACCTCGAAGCAGGCGCCCGCCTCGCTCACGCACGCCGCCACCGCCTGCCAGTCATTTTCCGGCGCCCAGCCCGCGCGCACCACCCGACACCGCGCCCGGCGCATCACCGTGTCCGCCCCCGGGCTCTCGCCCACCAACGCCAGAACGCCGCCGACGGGCAGCGCATCCGCCACCGTGCTCTCCTCCCGGATGACCCCCTCGAGGTCCCCGAAAAATTCGAGGTGTTCCCGTCCCAGGCGGGTGAGCACGGCGTGGGTGGGCCGGGCCAACTCGAGCAGGGGCGGCAACTCACCGGGATGATTGGTGCCCACCTCCACCACCGCGGCCCAGTGGCGGGACTCCAATTCCAGCAGAGTCAACGGCACGCCGATGTCGTTGTTGAAACTGGCCGGGCTGGCCACAACGGGACCGCGTTGCCGCAGCACGGCGGCCAGCAGCTCCTTGGTTGTGGTCTTGCCATTGGACCCGGCCACCGCCACCACGGGCACCTCATATCGCGCGCGGTGAGCCGCCGCCAGCCGTCCCAGCGCCGCGCGACTGTCCGGGACCAGGATGCACGGCGCGTCCGGCGCACGTCCCTCCAGCGCCGCCGCCTCGCCCAGCACCGCCACCGCCCCCTGCCGCACGGCCTCGATCGCATAGGCATGGCCGTCAAACCGCGTCCCGCGCAGGCACACAAACAAATCGCCGGGCTGCACCGCCCGGGAATCGGTGCACACCCGCCGCACTCGGATTGTCTGGTCGGCCGCGGTCAGCGTGCCGCCGCAATCCCGGGCCAGACTGGGAAGCTCGCGCGGTTCCATCAGGTCCCCTCCTCCGGCGCCCGGGGCCGGCCCTCCCCGTTGGCCCGTTCCAACGCCGCCCGCGCGTGCTCGCGGTCATCCCAGGGCACGACGCAATCGCCCAACTCCTGGGTGGGCGCGGCGTCGGTTCGCGTCAGCAGTACACAATCTCCCGCCCGCGCGCGGGCCAGCAACGCGGCAATGGCCGCGGCCCGGTCGTCCACCACCAAGGGCGGACAACCCCGTTCGCGCGTGAAGGCCTCCGCGGCCTCGGTCAGCAGGTGGATCGCCGGTTCTCGTCCCGGATTGTCCACGGTCAACACGGCGTCGTCCGCCAGCCGGGCGGCCACTCGCCCACGCGCCTGGCGTTCGGACACGGACTGCCGCCAACCGCAGCCGAAGAGCAACAGCAGCCGCCCGGATGCGAACTCCCGGACCTCTTCGAGACTGCGTTCGAGTTCAGCCGCTGTCGCGCAGGTATCCACCCAGACCAATCCCCCGCCGGGACGGATGAGCACCCGCTCCAGACACCCCGGCAGGGGACGGGCGCGTGACAGGCCCTGCAGCACCGCCGCCGGAGGGAGATGGCCGGCCGCTGCCAACAGCGCCGCCGCCAGCGCCGCCCGGGCATACCGGTCACCCGGCAGCGGCAGCTTGACCACCATGCTTCCAGCCGCGGTTTCGAGCGACAGGCGAGTGCCTCCGGAACCCGCACGCAGCCGGCGCGCCCGACCGGTACGAGGCCGAGCGTCGTCGCCCCTCAGCCGGAACACCAGGTCTGCGTTTCGGGTCGCCCGTCCACGCAGCGCGTCTTCCAGATACCACACCCCGGAGCGCGCGTTCCGGCCGCCCGCGTCGCCGCGCAGCAGAAACCCGGCTTCCCGGTTGCGGGACAGGTCCGGGGCAATCTGCGGCGCGCCGTTGGCGGGGTGGGATGTGAGCTGGCAAAGGATGAGGCGGTCCAGCTCGCAGGCCGTCAGGCAGCCGTGTTCAATGGCTTCGGGCGGCAGTTCCAGGATGCCGGCCCGGCACCCGGCCCGAAGCAGTGCCGCCAGCCGCTCCTGGATGTCCAGGGCTTCGGGCTGCGCGTCCAGCGCCGGTAGCCAGCGCGCCCCCAACCAGCATCCGCGAGTGCCGAGGATGCCGGTGGGAATGCCCGCGGCACGGAAACACTCGCCCAGCAGATGCGCCACCGTCAGGCGGCTGGCGTCGCCGGAGATCACCACCAGCTGGAGCCGGCGGCTGGGATGATCATGAAAGGCGGCGGCGGCGTGCGCCAGTGCCCGCCGGCAATTGGCCACGCGAATGCGGGCCGCGCGGTAGGGCAGGAAGCCGGCGTCCTCACTGACGATGGCTGCGGCGCCACGTTCGACGGCGCACGGGATGGCCGGGCGGCCCCCGGACTCGCTGGCATTGCCCATCACGAAAAAGACCGACCCGGGCATCACCCGGCGGGCGTCGTAGGTCAAGCCGGCCACCGGGACATCCAGGCGGCCCTCGACGCTGAGGGCGCCGAGCCGGCGGACCAGTTGACGGAGAGGCGGCAACGTTCTCATGGATTCAACGCGGGTTGCGGGAAGCGCCGGCGCGCTCGCGATGCAGCGCCAGGGATTTTCGGTGGGCCAGTTCGGTCGGGCCGGAGGGGGGGGACTCACGCTCAGGGACCAGGTCCGGCTCAATCCGGAGGTAGTTGGCCACGCGCTCGGCGATGTTTTTGAAGGCTGGCGCGGCCAGCGCCCCACCCTCGTAGCCCTGACGCAGGGTCGGCTCGACGACGCCCACCAGGATGCACAGCTCCGGGCGTCCGGCCGGAGGTTCCCCCACAAATGAGGAGTAATACTTGCCCGGCAGATACCCCCCGGGACCGGGAATCTGGGCCGTACCCGTTTTTCCCGCTACCGAGTAATGCTCGAGCCGGGCGCGCTTGCCGGTGCCTTCGGGACTCACCACCGCCTGGAGGGCGCGGGTCATCTCCGCTGCCACCCGTTCGCTGATCACCCGACGGGGTGGTTCCACGGGATAGTAGGCCACGGGATTTCCGGCGCGGTCGGCCAGGTGACTCACCAGGCGCGGGGACTGGCGCACCCCGCCGTTGGCCAGGGTGGCGTAGCCCACCGCCATTTGCAGAGGTGTTGCGCTGACCCCCTGGCCGATGGGAATCCGGCTGATGGACAGGCCGTCCCAGGCCCGGGGCGGCCGCAACACACCGGGCACCTCGCCGGGCAGGGGCAGCAGCGTGGATTTCCCGAAGCCGAACCGACTGAGCGTGTCGTACAAGGGCTGCGCGCCCAACCGGACCCCGGCCTTGGCCGCGCCGATGTTCGAGGATTTGGCCAGCACCTGCTCAAAGCTCAGCGTGCCGTAGGGGTGCGCATCCCGGAGTCGGTACTGGCTCCAGTAGCCGTTTTCGCAAAACACGGTCTCGTCCAGGGAAAGGACCCCGTGTTCGAGCGCCGCCGCGAGGCTGAATCCCTTGAAGGTCGAGCCCGGCTCGTACTGGTCCATGATCGCCCGCAGGCGGAACTCGGTATGATTGGTGCCGGGGCGGGCGGGGTCGAACGTGGGCCAACTGGCCAGGGCCAGCAGCTCACCGGTCTGCGGCGCCAGCACAATGCCCACGGCGCCGGCGGGCTGGCACTCGGACGCCAGCCGCGCCAGCTCGCTTTCGACGATGTATTGAATGCCGGCATCGAGGGTGAGCACCAGATTCAGACCTTCTCGCGGCGGCACGTGGCCTTCCCGGGTGGTCCAGCCGTGGGTGCCGTTGAGCGGCTCGTTGAAGGTCAGCTCCAGGCCGGCCTGGCCCCGGTCTTCAAACACGGTCCCCTCGTCCTTGCGCACCTCCTCCGTGCGCACAAAGCCGAGGGTCTGCGCAGCGAGGGTCCCGTTGGGGTACAGGCGAAGATAATCATCCACGCCGAAGATGCCGGCCGCGCGCACGCTTTGGAGCTGGTGCCGCTGGCGGGGGGAAACCCGGTGTTCGTCCACACCGAAGGTCAGCCGGCTGACGGCCTGGGTGACCTCCATCCAGCGCTGGAGGGGAACCTTGTGTTTGAGAACCGCATAGCGGTTGGTCACCAGTTGTCGGGTCCCGTAGACCTCGCGCAGGATCAGGCGCGGCTCCAGGCTGCGCAGCAGCGTTTCCTCCGACAGTTCCAGCAACGGAGCCAGGGCCCGCGCCACCCACTCGCGATAGGGCCCCACCAGGGCGGGGTCGGCGCACACCGTCTTGACCGGCACGCTGGTGGCCAGCACCACGCCGCGCCGGTCCAGGATGTCGCCGCGCCGGGCCGGATAGACCCGCTTGAAGTTGAGGTTGCTGCGCGCCTCGGCCACGAAGCGGTCGCGGTCGCGAATCTGCCGCTCAAACAACCAGCCCAGCAGCCCGATGAAGCCGCCCACCACCAGCAACCCCAGCGCCGCCAGCCGCGGATAACGCACCGGTGAGGTCATGGCCCCCCTCCTCTGGCCGCCCCCCCGGGCCGGGTGGCCAGTTGCGCCGCCGGCACGCCGCCGTTCGGCTGGGACGGCTGGGTCGGCGGCCTCAGTGGCACTCGCAGGATTTGCGTCGGCTCCGGCGCGACCAATCCTAGGATCCGGGCGCGGGCAAAGAGCACCTCGGGGCGGGTCAGCGCCTGCAGTTGCGCCTCCAAAGCCAGGGTTTCCTTCTGTACGGTTTCCAACTGGCGACGCAGCGCGGCGTTCTGACGTTGCAGGGTGGTGTTGCGCTCTCGAAGCCACATGTACCCCATCGCCGCGCCGGCCAACGACAGGCAAACCATCCCGCTCAGCACCAGCGGTCCAAACCGCAAGATGCTCGACGGAGACCTCCGACTTTTGCGCGTCCAGCCCATCTCAGACCGCCTCCTCCGCCCGCCGCTCGAGAACCCACAGCCGGGCCGAGCGCGCCCGCGGATTGGCCCGAACCTCGGCGGCCCCCGGACCCACGCCCCGCGGCGTGAGCAGACGCAGACGCGCCGGACGCGGACGCCGCAATTCCGGCACGTCCACCCCGCCCGGCGTCTCATAATCCCGCGACTGCTCGCGGGCGAAGCGGCGCACCACCCGCACCTCGCCCCCGTGAAAGGTGATCACCGCCAGCCGTCCCCCGGGTCGCAGGACCCGAACGGCCGCCTCCAATCCGCGCGCCAGGATGCCCAGTTCGTCATTCACCGCCAGCCGCAGGGCCAGAAACACCCGCGTGGCCGGATGCACGCTCTGCCCGCGCCGGGGAACAACCCGCTCCACCAGCGCCGCCAGTTGACGGGTGGTGGTCAACGGGGCTCGTTCCCGTTCCCGACAAATGGCCCGGGCAATCGCCCGCGCGTGTGGCTCATCGCCCAATTCCGCCAACAGACGAGCCAGTTCCTCGCTGGAAAGCCGGTTAACCAGGTCTGCGGCGGTGGGGCGACCGGCGCCGGACATGCGCATGTCCAACGGGCCATCGTGCTGAAGGCTGAATCCCCGGCCCGGTTCATCTAGTTGCGGCGAGCTTACACCCAAATCCGCCAGGACCCCGTCGCACGTCGCCGGCGCCACCCACTCGGGCAGCCGGTCGAACGTGCCTTCGCGCAACTCCAAGCGTCCGGCAAAACCCGCCAGCCGCCGCCGCGCCGCCGCCAGGGCTGCCGGATCCCGGTCAATGCCCAGCAACCAGCCATCCGGCGCGCTGGCTTCCAGCACCGCCGCCGCATGCCCTCCGCCGCCCACGGTCAGGTCCACGTACCGTCCTCCCGCGCGCGGGGCCAGCGCCTCCACCACTTCGCGGAGCAGCACCGGCGTGTGCGCAAAAGGCTCCATCTCATCCCCCTTCTCCGCGTCGCCACCGCAACAGCCGCATCCAATGCGCCCACCACCCACGCCAGCCGCCGCCGGCCGCGCGCCGCCCGCGCCATTCGGCCCCGAGGGTGATGCCCCGCGCCGCGGGCGACGGCTTGGGAATCAATTCCAGGTCGTCGGCGTACAGGTCGTTGCGCACCACGCGCACGGCGGCCAAAGCCAACTCCGCCCGCGCCTCGCGTCCAGATCGGCGCCCTCTCCAAAACCGCCACCGGTCGCGAGTCCTGCCGGAATCCAGGGCCGGGGGGGTGGCGGGAGCGGCGCCGGTCGAAGCTTCCGGCTGCGCTCCCCCGACCGCGCGAGCGTCGCTGCCTTCAACGCCGGCCGGAGGCCCCGCCGGGGAACGGGAAACGCGCGACCCGGCAGACGGAGCGCTGGAGACCGACGCGACCCGCGCCGCCGCGTCCCGCGTTGGCGTCGCCCGGGAGGGCGGAGGCTTTACGTTGAAGTTCGGCAAGCCGCCCTCCGCCACGTGGTAGGTGGTCGGGCGGCTGCGCGCCTTTTCAAGTATGTTTCCCAGACTGAGCAGTCCACCGAGGCTCATAGCATCAACCCCTCCAGAATTTCGTCCGGAATTTGCTGGATCAGTTCCTGCGCCGCGCGGAAGCGGCCCGGCTCCCAGATTTCAAACTTGTCCAGGCAGCCCACCAGACAGGCCTTGTTAGTGAGCTGGATGAGGCCGGCCAGTTCCTTGCCCAGACACAGGCGGCCGTTGTCATCGAGCTTGCGTTCGACCGACGAACTGGCGAAGGCGCGCTGTACCACCGTGCCCACCGAGCTGGTGAGCGAGAATTTTTCCCGGAGCCGCTCCTTGGCGAGGCGCCAGCGATCCGGCGGCAGGGCCAGCAAATGGTCCGGCGCCTTCAACGGCCAGGGCACCAGGTAGAAGGTGGTCTCCTTGCCATCGAACCGCCAGGCGCCCGGGAGCATGATGCGAAAACTGCTGTCCACACCGTGCTCGAAAAGACCGGTGAACTCGACCGCATCGTTGACCGCCGTTTCCGCCATGACACCTGCCGGGGCCGGTTGGCACCCTTGGCTACCGTTGTTTCCCGTTTTTTACCGTTCTTTACCCAGAGGGGTCAAGTGAATTGCGCCCTTTTTTTCCGCCCAATTGCTCACCACTTGTTGGCCGCTACTCCCAGCCCTCGGCCACTTTCTGCCGCGGACCGCGCCCGCAGCCGCCCCTTGCCCGTCGGGCTGCATTCAACCGGCTGCCGGCTTGCGGGCTCGCGGTCCGGTCCCTAGCCTGTTCGCCCTGCACACCATGCGACACATCCTTTGCCTGCGTGCCGTCCGCTTCCTGGCCTGCCTGCTCCTTGGGAGCCTCCCCGGTCTCCAAGCGGCGTCGCCGCCTCCGACGGAATTGAAGGACCTGAACCCGCCGCCGGACTTTTTCCCGGGAGCCCAATACGACCCGGCGGTGCCCCGCCCGGAAGCCGTCCTGGGATTTCCCCTGGGCCGGCGCGCCACCACTCCGGCCGAGATCGAACGGTGCCTGAAGACCTGGACCGCCGCAGCGCCTGATCGCACTCGCCTGGTGGAGTACGCCCGCAGCCACGAAGACCGCCCGCTGTATTACGTGGTGGTCACCGCTCCCCGCCACCTGGCGCGACTGGACCAGATTCAGCAGGACCTCGCCCGCTTGGCCGATCCCCGGCAAACCACCGAATCCGAAGCGGAATCACTGCTCGACTCCCTGCCCGCCGTAGCCTGGCTGGCCTACACCATCCACGGAGACGAAACCGAGGGGTCGGATGCCGCCCTGGCCGTGCTGTACCATCTGATTGCCTCCACGGATGAGGAGGTGGCAGCCCTGCGCGAGGCGCTGGTCATCGTAGTGGACCCGCTGATGAACCCGGACGGCCGGGAACGCTTTGTGAAAATGATCGCCGAGCACCGTGGCACGATGCCCAACATGGACGACCAGTCGCTAGTGCATCGCGGTTACTGGCCCTACGGCCGGGGCAACCACTACCTGTTCGACCTCAACCGCGACTGGCTCTGGGCCGTGCATCCGGAGACGCGCGGTCGGTTGCGGGAGGTTGCCCGCTGGAATCCGGTTCTCTTTGTGGACGCCCACGGCATGGGTCCGCAGGACACTCATCTGTTCTCGCCGCCGCGCGAGCCCATCAACCCGCACATCCCGGCCACGCGCGACCGCTGGGCCGAACGCTTTGCCCGGGATCAGGCGGCGGCTTTCGACCATCATGGGCTGGTGTATTACACCGGCGAGTGGCATGAGGAATGGTACCCCGGCTACTCGGATGCCTATGTCTCCTATCGCGGGGCGGTGGGCATCCTGTATGAACAGGCGCGCGTGGCGGAGGACGGCGTGCGTCGCCCCGAGGGACGCATTCTCAGCTACGGCGAGTCGGTGCAGCACCACGTCATCGGCTCGCTGACCAACCTGCGCACGGCGCGCGCCCACGCGCGGGAGCTGCTCCGGTCCCTGCGCGCCAATCGCCGGGAGGCGCTGGATCCCGCCGGCCCCTACGGAAGCCGCACGTTCGCGGTGTTACCCACGGCCAACGCCTCCCGGCTGCGGGATTTCGCAGAGCTGGCGCGCCTGCATGGATTCGAAGTGTACCGCCTCGCCCGCGAACTCGCGGTCACCGGCGCCACCAACCAGTTGGGGCAACGACTGGCTGCCACGAACCTGCTGCCCGGCACGCTGTTGATCCCCAACCGTCAGCCGCTCGGGCATCTGGTCGCCGCCGCGCTGGAATTTGACCCGCGCCTCTCGGACCGGGCGCTGGAGGAGGAACGCCGCGAAATCCTCCGCACGGGCCGCTCGCGTCTGTACGACACCACCGCGTGGAATCTCACGATGTTCTACGGCCTGGAAGCGCTCACCCTCCCCGGCGACCTGCCCGCGGACGCGGAGCCGTGGATCTTCGCCGTCCCCGACGGCGGTCTGGACCGCTCGACGGACCGGCCGGTGGCTTACCTGTTCGACGGGGCGGACGACCTCAGTGTGGCGGCGGCCGCGCGGCTGATGGAACGCGGCGTGCAAGTGCGCGTGGCGAAACGGGACTTCGAGTTCGACACCCGGCGCTTCGCGCGCGGCTCGGTGGTGGTGACGGCGCTGGACAACCGCACCTTCGCCGGCGACCTCGCCGCGGAGGTGGATCGGACTGCCCGGGAATTGGGTCTCAGGGCCAAGACGGCAAGCAGCGGATTGGGGCCGGGCGACCTGCCCGATCTCGGCGGGGAGCATTTCCTGCGATTGGAACCGCCGCGGGTGGCCGTGGTGGGACGCGCGCGGTTTGACTTCACCGATTTCGGCTCGATCTGGCACACGCTGGACCATCGTTTGGGCATCCGGCACAGCCACCTCGAGGACGGCGCGTCCGTCGATCTGGCCCGCTACAACGTGCTGGTGGTGCCGCATGCCCGGATCGGCACCAATGCCCTTTCTCTGGAGGCCGTGAAGGACTGGGTGCGTGCCGGCGGCACACTGATCGCCATCGGCAGCTCGACCACCCGGTTCACCGCGGAGTCGGCCGGCCTGAGCAGGGTGCGCCCGCTGCCGGAGGTACTGGGCCGGCTGGCTGAGTACGAACTGGCCGTTCTGCGCGAGTGGCTGGCTCGCGGGTCCAACCCCGTGTCCGCAGAAGTGCTCTGGGCTCACCAACCCCCGCTTCGGCTCCGCTATCCGTGGCAGGGGGTGGACGGCCCGCATCCGGACGAAAAGGAGCTCAAGCGGCGCGATGCCTGGCAGGCGTTGTTCATGCCCCAGGGCGCCCTGCTGGCCGCGCGGGTGGATACCAACAGTTGGCTTGCCTTCGGCTGCGCCGAGCCGTTTCCCGTGCTGGCCAACCGCCACAGTGTCCTCATGGCCGCCGAGGGCGTGGAGGCGCCGATTCGATACGGCTACCTGGCGCCGGCGCCCGCGGACAATCCGGAGTCGGATTCCACCGCGGCGGCGGAGACGAGCGCCAGCGCCGGCGCGGACACCGGCCGCCAGCCGGGGGAAAAGATGGAAAAACCCGAACCGCCGCGGGTGGGCTGGGCGGCGCTCCCGCCCGGGACCACGCTGTACCTGCGGCAGAGCGGCCTGCTCTGGCCGGAGGCGGCCCACCGCGTGGCCAACACCGCCTGGGTCACGCGGGAGGCGCTGGGCAACGGGCAGATCATCCTCTTTGCCACGCCGCCCACGTTCCGCGGCGCCACCCGCGGTTCCATGCGGGTGTTTCTCAATGCGGTGGTGTACGGCCCGGGCTGCGGGGCCCGTCATCCCCTGCGCCCCTGAACCGCCACGGGCCGGACTTGGCAGCCGCCGGTTTCCCGGTCACCCTCCCGCGCGTAGCAACCTCCGCGATGACCGAACATGCCCATCCGCATTGACCGCCGCCTGACGCCGCGGCAGCTCCTGCCGCTGATCGAGCGGGTGTTCGAGCTGTCCGCCGCCAAAATCCTCGCTCTGGAAAAAACCTGGTCGCCCGCGCGCGGGGCGCCGGTCTTCACCGTTCGGGGCCGGTACACCTCGCGGGGCTGGACGGAATGGACCCAGGGCTTTCAGTACGGCTCGGCGCTGCTGCAATTCGACGCCACCGGCGAGGCGCGTTTTCTGGACCTCGGCCGGCGGGGCACCCGCGAGCACATGGCCGGACACGTCTCGCACACCGGTGTGCACGATCACGGCTTCAACAACGTCTCCACCTACGGCAACCTGCTCCGGTTGATGCGCGAGGAACGCCTGCCCCCGGACGGACCCGATCGCGCGGTGTGCGAACTGGCGCTGAAGGTCAGCGGTGCGGTGCAGGCCGCGCGCTGGACGCGCCTGGCCGACGGCACTGGCTTCATCCACAGCTTCAACGGTCCGCATTCTCTGTTCGTGGACACGCTCCGCTCCTGCCGCTCGCTGGCCCTAGCGCACCAGCTCGGCCACGTGCTGATGGGCGAACAGGAGGCGCGCATTAGCCTGCTGCGCCGGCTGATCGAGCACGCGCTCAACACCGCCCGCTACAACGTGTACTACGGCGCCGGACGCGACGCCTGGGACGTGCGCGGCCGCGTGGCGCACGAGGCCATTTTCAACGTCGCCAGCGGCGTGTTCCGCTGCCCCAACTCGCAACAGGGCTGGTCGCCCTTCACCACTTGGACGCGCGGTCTGGCCTGGGCCATCTGCGGCTTTGCCGAGCTACTGGAATTCCTTGCCGCGGGTGGGGCGCAGCTTGAACCGACCCGGGCCGATGGCCGGCGGAAGTCCGGGGAACTCTCGCTCCGTCAGGTCGAACGCGCGTTCCTCGACGCCGCCACCGCCACGGCCGATTTCTATCTGGCGCACTGCTGCGCCGACGGCATCCCCCTGTGGGACACCGGCGCGCCGAACCTTCACCGCCTGCCCGCGGATTACCTCGACCGCCCGGCCGACCCCTTTAACGCCTGGGAACCGGTGGACAGCTCGGCCGCGGCCATCGCCGCCCAGGGATTGTGGCGGCTGGGGCGTTATCTCAACCGCGTCGGCGCCGCCCGGCCACCGGGCGGCAAAAAAGCCTCCGGCAGTGACACGCCCGCCGCCACGTATCAGGCCGCCGCGCTGACGATGGCCCGCACCCTGTTTTCCGAACCCTACCTGTCCACCGATCCCCGGCACCAGGGGTTGATCCTCCACTCCGTGTACCATCGCCCGAACGGCTGGGATTACATTGCTCCGGGCCAGCGCATCCCCAACGGCGAAAGCTCGATGTGGGGCGATTACCACGCCCGCGAGCTGGCCCTGCTGCTCCTGCGCGAGGCCCGCGGCGGCCGGTACCTGAAATTTTTTCTCGACTGACCCATGACCGAATCCGTGCGTTATCCGCGGGTGGCCTCCTTCAAGACCGCGGCCGCGTTTCGCGTCCACGCCGCGGCGCTCGGTCTCGAGCTGCCCTGCGACGACGCCATTCTCACCGGCACGGCCTCGCCGCTGGCGCAACCGCTCGAGGGGCCCCGCCTCAACGGCAAGCGCCTGGCCAACCGCTGGGCCATTCAACCCATGGAAGGCTGGGACGGCACCCCTGCCGGCGGCATCACCGATACGGTGCGGCGCCGTTGGCGGCGGTTCGGCGAAAGCGGCGCGGGGTTGATTTGCGGCGGCGAAGCCCTGGCGGTGCGCCACGACGGCCGCGCCAACCCGAACCAACTGGTCATCACCGAAGCCACGCGACGGGACCTGGCCGAACTGGTCGACCTCGTGCGCACCGCACATCGCGAACGGTACGGTGCGGCGACCGAACCGGTGATCGGTTTCCAGCTCACGCATTCGGGCCGGTTCTGCAGGCCGAACGATCCCGGGCGGGCCGAGCCGCGCGTCGCCTTCCGACATCCGATCCTGGACCGGCGGTCCGGCGTGACTGACGACGCCCAAGTGTTCACCGACGACGAGCTGGAACGTCTGCGCGAGGACTACGTGCGGGCCGCGCGCGTGGCGTACGAGGCGGGAGCGGACTTCGTGGACCTCAAGCACTGCCACGGCTATCTGCTGCACGAACTGCTGGGCGCGCACACCCGGCCCGGCCGCTACGGTGGCAGTTTTGAGAATCGCACGCGGTTCCTGCGCGAACTGGTGGCGGCTCTGCGCGCCGACGGCAATCCGATTGACGTCGGCGTGCGGTTGAGCGCATTCGATTTCGTGCCCTTCCGCCCCGACCCGGCGCGCTCGCAACCCGGCCGGCCCGGCCCGGGCGTTCCCGAGGACTACCGCGCGCTGCTGCCCTACCGGTACGGCTTCGGCGTCCACCCGGACCACCCCCTGGAGCCCGAGCTGAGCGAAACATTCCGCTTTGTCGAATTGTGCCTCGAACTGGGCGTGAAGGTGCTCAACCTCACCGCCGGCTCGCCCTACTACAACCCGCACATCCAACGCCCGGCCCTGTTCCCTCCGAGCGACGGCTACCAACCGCCGGAGGACCCGCTGGTGGGCGTGGCGCGACAGCTGGGCGTGGTGCGGCGCGTGCGCGAGCACCTCGACCGGCGGCGTCCGCCGGGCGCCGGCCCCGCGCCGCTGATCCTGGTCGGCTCGGCCTACTCCTACCTCCAGGAATACCTGCCCCACGTGGCGCAGGCGGTCCTGCGGGCCGGGTGGGTGGACGTGGTGGGCATCGGGCGCGCGGTGTTGAGCTACCCCGCCATGCTGGCCGACGCCGTGCAAACCGGGCGCCTGGACAGCCGACAGATTTGCCGCACGTTCAGCGACTGCACCACCGCCCCGCGCAACGGCCTGATCAGCGGGTGCTACCCCCTGGACCGGTACTACGCCGCGCGCCCCGAGGCCGCCCGGCTCAAGGCCCTTAAGCGGGGCACCCCGGCCTGAGAAAGCGGCTTCACCACGGCCTGGTGCCGACGCCGCAACCGCCGAACAGGCGTCACCCCGAACCCTCCCGGCGCAAGCGCGCCCGGCCGACCGGCAGTTCCGGCGCCGCCGGCTTGCGCCGCGGGCGAATCCGGTTTAACCGTGGGCCATGAAGAAAGTTGCGGTCATCCTCTCCGGTTGCGGCGTCTTCGACGGCGCCGAGATTCATGAAAGCGTACTGGTCCTGCTGGCCCTGGACCGGGCCAACGCCCAGGTCATCTGCGTGGCGCCCGACGTGCCGCAGCACCACGTGGTGAACCATCTCACCCGCCAGCCGGTGCCGGGCGAGACGCGCAACGTACTGGTTGAGTCCGCCCGCATCGCGCGCGGCAATATCATTCCGCTGAGCCGGCTCCAGCCGGCAGAGGTGGACGCCTTCATCCTGCCCGGCGGGTTCGGCGCGGCGAAGAACCTCTGCACCTTCGCGCTGGCCGGGCCGGACTTTGACGTCTACCCGGAGGTCGCCCGCGTGTTGCGGGAGGCGCACAAGCTGGGCAAGCCCCTGGGCTTTGTCTGCATCGCCCCGGCCATCGCGGCGAAACTCTTCGGCGCCGAGAAGCTCGAATTCACCATCGGCACCGACGCCGAGACCGCTCGGGCGCTCCAGCAAGGCGGCGGCCAGCACATCAACTGCACCGTGCACAACGTCGTGGTGGACCGCCGGCTGAAGATCGTGACCACACCGGCTTACATGCTGGCCGGCCGCATCACCGAGGCGGAGGCCGGCATCAACAAGCTCGTCCAGGCCGTGCTGGAGATGGCGTGATACCGAAGCGCCTCCGGGGAGGTGTTTGTGCCGCTTTGAAGGCAACTCGGCATGAGGCATGCCCGGGCCGGGGCGCGACCCGCCCGGCAGAGTTGCTGGGGTTCGGGGTTCTTTGTCTTCGGACTTCGCACTTCGGACTTCAGACTTTGTGGAGCGCCGGTGGATCGCCGGCCCAACCCCCCGGTAACCTCACGGTCGGCGCAGGCGGAAGAAGCGCGCGGGCTGCGTGGGACTGGTCAGGTATTCGTTGCCGGCCGGCGCGGGCTGGACGGTCTGCCAGACCGAACCGGGCCCCAACGCGGTGGCGAACTCGAGCTGATAACCCCCGGCGTCCGCCGGCCACCAGAGGCGTACGTCGCCCTGGATCGTGAGTTCCGCCTGCAAGGCCACCTCGCCGTCCGGCAGCACGTACACCCCGATGAGGCCGCAGGTCAGGTCAAACGGCGCGCCGCTGGAGGTGCCGGCTCCGGCTGCGGCCACGAAGCCGGTGAGCGTGAAGCCGCCACCTTGCGAGCGGCCGCCAGTGGCCGGCGCGCCCACCAGCACGTAAGAACCGCCCGTCAACGGATCGGCCTTGAGCAATGCACCGGCCAGGGCCAGTCCGCCCAGCATGGCCAGGCGAAGCCCACCGCAGGCGCCCGACAGGAGCGCGGGCAAGGCAGTTCGGTTCATGGCGCGGTCGGGTTGGCCGGGTGCAGGGCCTGGCGCACCAGGCTCTTCACCTCGGCAAGTTCAGCCTCCAGTTTCGCGATGCGCTCATCGCGCGCACGCAACGCGGCGGCTTGCTCCTCGACTTTCTGGTTGAGGCCCTGGATGGCCGCCAACGCCACGCCGTCCGCGTCCACCGTGGCGATGTGTTTGTCGTCCGGACCGACACCAAACGCGGCGTGGAAATCCTGGGCCATCGGGCCGACGTGCCGGGACGCCGGATCGGCCGTGTAGTTCCACTTGCTGATGGGCAGGGAGGCAACCTTTTCGAGCACTTCCCGCGGGTTCACCGCCTCGAAATTCTCTTTCTGGTTGCGGTCCGAGGCGCTGACGAAGGTGCCGTTGACACGCAGGCCGCTGGAATTGAGGCGCATCATCTCGACGCCGCCGGTGCCGGGCGAATTGGCGCTGTTGGAATGGGTGCCGCCACGGTGCCACGAGAAACTGCCGGCGGAATCCGTGCGGCAGTAGAATGTGCTGGACTGCACCCCGATCCCGTAGCGGTCGCTCCAGAGGTTGAGCATCTGGCGGGTGATGGATCCGAAGAACTGCGAGGTGTCCGCGCTGACGTGGATGCCGCCCTGGGCGCGGATGTTGAAGGTGTCTGCTCCGGCGGAGGCAAAACTGGCATTCTGGCTGTCGGCAAAAACGAAGGCGCCCATGTGGTTGACGCGCGACCGCCGTCCGGCCGCCAGTGAGTACGCGGCATTGTCCGCGATGATGTTGTTCGTGCCGCCCAAAATGATGGCGCTGGCGCAGTTGGTGCCGATGCGGTTGTTGTCGCCGCCCAGGATCACGGTCCAACTGCTCTCGAGGCCGATTTCGTTGTCGGAACCGCCGATCAGGACGGGGGCGATCTCACGTCGGTTGGGGTTGTTCGAGCCGAGGATGTCGTTGCGGAAGCCGCCGATCAAAAGGCCGCCATCCACGTTGTTCGCAATCCGGTTTTCTCCGCCGCCCACCACGAGGCTGATGAGCGTGTTGGTCCCGATCCGGTTGTCACGGCCGCCCACAATGACGGCGTGTTGGTTGTCCTGCAGGATTTCGTTCCGGGCGCCGCCGCCGATGAAGGCGGAGCGCTGGTCGCGCGCGAGGAGGTTGTCCAGGCCGCCGGCAATGACGCTCTCGTGCGCCGCCGTGGCGATGGTGTTGTCCCGGCCGCTGAGAACGGCTGAGTTGGTCGAGCCCGGGTCCACGGAAGTATTCCGGCCGCCGATGATGCGGATGCCGTTGGTCTGACCTTCGAAGCGGAAGACCTGCTGGTTGCCGGCCCGGATCACGAAGGCGCTGGCATCGGTCGTGCCGATGAAGTTGCTCGAGGGATTCGTGCCGGCATTGCCGGTGCGGCTCCAGGCGTCCGCCGAGCCGGGCGGGCCCGGCGGGCCCTGCGGGCCGGTGGGGCCGGGCGCGCCCGGGTCGCCCTTGTCACCTTTTGGTCCTGGCGGTCCGACCGGGCCAATGGGTCCCGGAATGCCCGGGTCGCCCTTGTCGCCTTTGGGACCGGCGGGGGTCATGGCGTAAAGGGCGTACGGCGCGGCCGCGAGCGGTTGGCGGGGGGACAGGGTGGTGAAAGCGTTGCCGCCCGCCGGCCGCACGCCGAGTTCGAGCCAGCGGGCGGGACCGCTGAACACCCCGGGCCCGAAGTCGAACTGCGTCGTGAAAAAGCCGCCGGCCACGGGTACGGCCAGGTTGGTTACGATGGACCCGATCTGGGACCCGCCCACCTCCGCGTCATACACGATGGCGCGCAGGTCGTAGTTGCCACTGGCGGGCTGGCCGCCGGTGCTGAGTTGCCCTTGATAGGTGAAGGTGGTTCCCTGGGCCATGTCATGCGGCAGGAGACCCGCAAGAACCGCTCCGAGGACGAGGGATAGGTTTCTCATTTCAACTGGATTGCTGGCGTTGTCCGGTCATGAGTTGTGCGCAACTACGTTCCACGAAAGTTGTGTACAGTACTCCCCTCGGGCCGCGGCCGCTAGCCGGCGCGCGCGGCCAGGACGAACTGGTTCGAGGTGTGGCCGCCAAGTTTGGACCAGGCGAAGTCGAGGAGATAAAAGCCGCCCACCACCGGCAGGTTCCGCAGGTTCAGGAATTCCCACCACGACCGACCACGCGCGATCGAATTGAGGCCCAGCGCGTTTCGGAAGCTGATGATCCAAAAGGCGATGGACGGCGTGCATTCCTGCCGCTCGATGATGTAGCCGGTTTCGCACAACAGCCGGGCGAGCGAGGCGAGGTCGAACAGGTGGAAATGTCGCGGAATGTGGTAGCCGCCCCAGTACCGGCGCTTGAACAGCCGGTGGTCCCAGCCGCCGCGGTTGGGCGTGTCAATCACCAGCACCCCGCCGGGGGCGAGCTTGCGTCGGATCTGGTGCAGCGCGGCGCGCGGATCGCGCAGGTGTTCGAGGAGCTGGCGCAGGATGATCAGGTCGTGGGCTTCGTCCTCGAGCGGGCTCAGGTCGGTTTCCACGTTGCCGGTCACGCAGCGGATGTCCGCCGCCCCGGCCTGCTCCAGCACGGCGGCATTGAATTGCAGGTCCAGGCAGGTGGCCGCCACCGGCGCGGGCGAGGCTTGCTGGAACACCTCGCGCAGCTTGATGAGCCGGGTCAGGTTGCCGCCGCCGATGTCCACGATCGAGCGCATCGCGCGCCCGCCGAGAAGCCGGCGCAGGTGGCGGGCGTCACGCTCCATCTTCGCCTCCACCACCGCGCCTTCCATGTAGATGGGCGAGCGGGGATTGACCGTGTAATATGACGCGGGGTAAAGCGCCGCCACCTCCTCGACCGCCGGCAGCGGGTCCAGTTGTACATGGCCACAGGCCAGGCACTCCACCAAGGTCCACTCGCCCGGCTGGCAGCGGTATTCGAAGTCGGGAGCGCGGACGACCTGTTGAAAACGGTCGCCGCCACAGACCAGGCAACTCACGGGGCGGGCGCGGGCTGCAGGGTTCCGCCGCCGGCCGGGACGCTCGCGGCCGCCGGCAGCGGCGCATGGAGCATCCGCGCGAGAATCGTGAAATACGAAGCCCGGACGCGCCGGACGTAGCCGGGCTGGTGTTCCGCGAGCAACCGGCGGAGGGCGGGCAGGTTGTAGAACGGCACCGTCAGGTGCGCGTGGTGCGCCTGGTGGTCGCTGAAGCCGAAGGGGGCAAACAGGTACCGCTCCAGGAAATTGGTTTCCACGTCAATCGTGCTTTGCGGCGCCTTCGAGAGATCGGGCTCGGGCGGCGGCGGGAAGAAGTAATCGTAGCCGTGCTCAAGGAAGGTGCGGGTCCGGTCAAGTTGCAGGGCGATGACCAACAGCGGCGTCAGCCAGAAAACAAAGTACGCCCAAACCCCGATCTGCCCGGTGAACAGGGCCAGCAGACCGATCTGGGCCGCCGCGAGCGGCGCCACCTGCGCAAGCACCTGGCCGAAGCCGGGCTTGTCCGCGCCGGCCAGCGCGTGCGTGCCCGGCAGGTCGCCGTCGCCGAAAAACTTCCGGCGCAGCTTGGTGAGGATGTCGCGGTAATTACCGGTGAACAGCAGCAGCAGCCTGGGCCAGCCGGGCGGGGCTTTCAGCAACGGCCGGTAGATGTAGCCGTCAATGTCATCCTGAATGCTCTGCGGCGCCTTGTGGTGTTCGAGGTGGGCGCGGCGGTAGTTGAACAGCGACACCCCCACCAGCGAGGCGCAGAACAGGCCGACCGCCTCGTTGAGCCAGACCGGCTGCAACAGGGTCTTGTGCGTGGCCTCGTGGGAGGCGAGCACCAGGCGGTACTGCATGAACCCGTTCAAGACGAAGCCCAGCACCCCGGCCCACCAGGTGCTTTCCGAGCGCAGCAGCCAGAAAGACATCGCGAGCAGAACGAAGGTGGAGCCCAACGCCGCCAGGCTGGGCAGCCACCGCCGCTGTTGGCGCAAGGTCGCGATCCGGTTCCGCAAATCCAGCGTCGGCGGGGCGCTCATCGGTGCGGGTGGGGCGACGGCACTGCGCCGCGGGGTGCGAGGCACGCCGCACGGGTTGCTGGTGGTAGAGTTGTCGGGCATGGCCGGGCCATGAATCGTGATAGACTGTAGGTCGGCGACGCGCCGGGCGCAAATCAGTCTTGTGATCTGCCGGGTGGGGTTGACCCGGTTGAACTTGAGTACTGAACCTGCCCGTAACGCCGGATTCCCATCCGGCTCAACTCCGGTTTCGGATTCGACCGGGTGAAGGGTCAAACGGGCAGCCCTGCGGGCGCGATTTGACCGTTCACGCTTTTAACCGATCACCGGCCTGCCTTGCCAAGCCAGGCTTTCACGCCACCCGCCGGGCCGTCCCCCGCAGGACTCAGCCCGCTGTTTGCCGGTTCGCCACGCGGTTCAGCGCGCCGACGGTGAAGATGAGCGGGTAAAGCCGCTCGTAGTACCACAGTCGCGCGAAGTAAAAACCGATCGGGGACGCCTCGCGCCAGCGGCCATCCCCCACCCGTTCCAACAGCCACTCCAGTCCGCGTTCCAGCGCGGTCTGAGCCGCCCCGGACCGGGTCGGCTCCGGCACGGCCGCCAGGGCTTCCACCGCCAGCGCGGTTTCCTCCACGGAAGATTTCGCCCCCCGCGCGCCGCTCCAGCCGCCATCGGCGTTTTGCCATTTCACCAGCCAACGGGTTGCGCGCTCGTTCACGGGTCGGATGCCGGCCACTCCGGCGCGTTCCGCCTCGGCCAGCGCGGCGAGCACGCGCGCCGTACCGTAAAGCGGGTTTTCGTCGTCGGGGGATTCCTGGTGACCGAACCACAAGGGCCGCCAGGCGCCGTCGGCCCGCTGCGTTTTCGCGAGATACCGGACCGCGCGCGGCACGGCCGTGGCGAGCCGGCGCTGCGCCTCAGCGGGCAGCGCTTCGCGCCACGCCAGCCAGGCGCGCAGCGCGTGCGCGGTCAAATCGGGACTGCTGCGGTCGAACGGTAACGCGCCCCAGCCGCGGCAAAACGTGGGAATGCCGCCATCGCGATTTTGCAGCCGCAGCAGCCAGCCGAGGCCGGCCGCTGCCGCGCGCGCCGTTTCCGCGTCCGGCTGCGGGGTCAACGCCCGCAGGGCCAGCAGCGCCCCCGCCGTGTCATCCGCGTCCGGCACGCCGCCCGGTAGAGGGGTCCAAGCCCAGCCGCCCGGCGCGGCGTGGGTGTACGGGTGCTCGACCCGATGCTGCTGGCGCAGCAGCCAGTCCCGGATTTGCCGGCGGTCCGCCTCGGACAGCTCCGCGCCGGGCAGCAGGGCGTTGACCGAAAGCGTCGTTACCCACGTCGCGAGGTGGGTGTCAATCGGCCAGCCCCCGTCCGGTCGCGCCGATCGCACCAGAAACTCGAGGCCGCGCCGCGTCACCCGATGTTCAACCAGCCCCATGCCGGCCAGGCTCATCGTGACAAAGCTGGTCAATGGCGTGGCCTCGAGAAACCCGCCGTTGGACGGCTGGATCGCGGCGAGGATTTCCAGCGTGCGCGGACGGGCCAGGTCGCGCAGCCGGCGGATCAAGGGATGGCGCGTCGGGCGGAAGTGATGCCGCGCCTGGCCGATGGCGATCAGCGCGGGCAGGGCGTAACTCACCACCGGCAGGCGCAGCGCGCCGTAGAGCTGATGCGGCAACGCGGCCAGCTCGAAGGGCAGTTGGCGCACCAGCCGCCACGCCGATCCGGGCGCGCCCAATCGCCCGGCCAGCGCGCACATCGTCAGGATCGGCACCGAAAACGTGCGGTCCGGGCCGTAGCGGGCGGCGATGGCGGCCGCGAGCGATTCCGGCGCGAGACCGCCGGCGTGCCGCGCCAGCCAGGCCTCCGCGCGGTCCATGACCGCGGCGTATTGCATGGTTGCTCCAGGCGTCGCGCCGAACGCCGCCCAGACCAGCGTCGTGGTGCTGAGGTTGCTGAAACTGCGGTCGGTGTCGCCCCAGCCGCCATCGGCATTGGCGTGCGCCGCCAGCCAGCGCAGGCCGAGGTCCATCAACCGCGCGTGTTCTGCGGTTGCCGGGCCGCCCTGTCGGGTCCAGACCGCCAGCGCGCACACGGCCGTGGCCGTGGACAACGCGCTGCTGGACAGTTCGCCGACCCAATATCCCTGTGGCGTTCGCTCGGCCAACAAAGCCGCCACCGCCTGTTCGCGGGCGGTGCGGAGCCGAGCGACGAAAGCGGCCGAGGAGACTTGCATCGTTCACACCTCGGCGGTCCGTCCGGCGGGGTGGGCCAGTTCCTGGCCCACCCGCTCCAGGGCTTCCAGCAGGGCCTGCCAGTGTTCCCGCGCCGTTTCCCAGCCGCTGCTGAAGCGCAGCACCCGCCCGGCCTCCTCCGGCGAATACCCCATCGCCCGCAGCACCGGCGAGGGCGATTCCTGGCCGCTTGCGCAGGCCGAGCCGGTGGAGACCGCGTAGCCGGCCTTGTCGAGTTTCACCACCCAGCGCCGCCGGCTGTCCAGGGCCGGCATGCAGGCGGAGACGGTGTTCCACAGCCGGGGTTCGCCCGCCCCCACCACCCGGATGCCGGGAAGCCGCTGCGGGAGGGCGCGTTCAAATTCGTCGCGCCAGCCCGTCCGCGGCTCGGCCCCGCCCGCGGCCAGGAGGGCCTCGCACTCCTCCAGGGCCGCCAGCAGGGCCAGCACGCCGGGGACGTTTTCCGTCCCGGCGCGCCGCCGGTCTTCCTGCGGCCCGCCGCGAATGAGCGGCTCGATCCGGCCGCCGGCCGGGCATTTCAGAAACCCGACGCCCCGGGGGCCGCCACACTTGTGCGCGCTGCCGCTGACGAAGTCGCATTCGCCCAGACCGTGCGCGGGCAGTCTGCCGACCCATTGCACGGCGTCGCAAAAGAACGACGCGCCGTGGTCGCGGCACAGACGGGCCGCCTCGCGCCAGGGCTGGAGGACGCCGGTTTCGTTGTTCGCCGCCATGAGCGCGACGAGCCCGGGACGCTGGCGGCGCAAGCTGGCGGCCAGCCAGTCCAGGTCGGCCACGCCGCCGGGCGTCACCGGCCACCACCGCAGCCGCGGGCCGAAGTAGTGTCGCGCGGCCTCCCGCACACAGGGATGCTCGATGGCGGAAAGCCAGACCTCCGCCGCGGCCTCCAGCCGCCGGGCGCAATGATGAAACACCGTGTTGGCCGACTCCGAAGCGCCGGAGGTCCAGACCAGGTCCGCGGCCGCGCAGCCCAGCCGCCGCGCCAGCCGTTCGCGCGCGCCGTTCAAGGCCGCCTCCGCGCGGGCCCCGAGCCGGTGCGGGCTCGAGGGATTGGCGGGAAAGCGTTCAACGGCCTCGAGCCACGCGGCCCGGGCGCGGGCGCTCATCGGGCTGGTGGCGTTGTGATCGAAATACACCATGACCGGTCGGCGGAAGAGTGCCATGCCCGGCGAAATTTTCGAGGCCGATCGCCTGCGGACTTGACAATGCCCGCCCCCGCCATACCTTCAGCCGTACCATGACGCCCGAGACAAGAAAGCCTTCCGCCCGGGGTGCGCGTTCCGCTCCGGCCCGGCGAGTTTGCGGAATGGCCGGCGCACCGGCCGACGCGACTTGTCATTGGCCTCGCGGGGTGTGAGGCGCACCGGCCCGTTGGCGATGACGCCTCCCGCGCCAGCTTCCACGCTCCACTACAAGCGGTCGCACTTCGCCACGCCGCTGCCGCTGGACTACCGCTATAGCGCGGCACACGCCTGGATCGCGCGGCAGGACGACCAGACCTGGCGGGTGGGCCTGACGCGCTTTGCCACGCGCATGTTGGGCGAAATTGTGGACGTCGGCTTTGAACCCGCGCCCGGCACGCCGGTCCAACCGGGCGACGTGGTCGGCTGGATCGAGGGCTTCAAGGCGATCTCGGACCTGTACTGCATCGCCAGCGGCCGGTTTGCCGGCGCGAACCCGGAGTTGAAGCAGGACATCGAGCTGGTCGCGCGCGACCCGTACGGGCGCGGCTGGCTGTACCAGGTCATCGGGGAGCCGGACCCGCAGTGCGTTGACGTTTACGCGTATCGCGACATCTTGGACCAGACCATTGACCGCCTGCTCGCGAAGCAACAGAGCGAGGAAACTGCATGACCGAGCCCTCCCCGCCTACCGCCGTCCGCGGCCCGCAGCCCGCGCCGCCCGCCCGCGCGCGCTACATCATGATCGGCGGCTTTCTCGGCGCGGGCAAGACCACTGCCGTGGCGCGGTTGGCGCAACACCTCACCGCTCGGGGCCGGCGCGTGGGGCTGATCACCAACGACCAGGGCAACGACCTGGTGGACACCGCGCTGCTGCGGGCCAAAGGCTTCGCCACCGAGGAAATCCCGGGCGGCTGTTTTTGCTGCCGGTTCAACTCGCTGGTCGAGGCGGCCCGCAAGCTCACCGCGGCGACCCGGCCGGACGTGCTCATCGCCGAGCCGGTGGGCAGTTGCACCGACCTGGTGGCGACCGTGACCTATCCCCTGCGGCGCTTGTACGGCGACCACTTCACGCTCGCGCCCCTGAGTGTGCTGGTGGATCCGATCCGCGCCGGCCGTCTGTTCGGTTTGGACGCCGGCGGACGGTTTTCCGACAAGGTGCGCTACATCTACCGCAAGCAACTCGAGGAGGCCGACTGCATTGTCATCAACAAGCGCGACCTGCTGGACGAGGTGCACTTCCGCCGGCTCCGCGACCGGTTGGCGGAGGACTTCCCCGATGCCGAAGTCCTCGGGGTGTCCGCCCGCCGGGGCGACGGCCTGGAAGCGTGGTTTGCGCGCCTCGAGTCCGCCGACGCCCGCGACCGCGCGGCGATGACGGTGGATTACGACGTGTACGCGGACGGCGAGGCGCGGCTGGGCTGGCTCAATGGCACGGTGGAATTGCGCGCCGCCGGCGAAGTGGACGGCAACGCCGTGCTGCACGCGCTCGCCCGGCGGATCCAAGCACTGCTGGACGCCGAGCGCGCCGAGATCGCGCATCTCAAGATGACGCTCAGTCCCGACGAGGGCCTGGGCGACCTCGCGGTCGTCAACCTGGTCCGGAATGACTTCGTGCCGGAGTTGGGTCTGGAACTGCCGGGTCCCATTCGCAGCGGGCAGCTCATCCTCAACTGCCGCGCCGAGGCCGCTCCGGAAACGCTTCACGCCGTCGTAACCCGGGCGCTGGGAGACGTGGGCCGGGCGCACCCCGGGCTTTCGCTGCGGCTCGAACACGCCGAGCATTTCCGCCCGGGCCGGCCGCAGCCGACGCACCGGCTGGCCAGCCTGACAGGTTCAGTTTCTTTGCCGGGATGATCCACCTTGAACCGCCGCGACCGATGAGCGTCCAACAGGAGCCCGCATGAGCAGTCCGCCCCGCATTTTGTTCTGCCACTGCACGTACGCCCAGATCGTGCCGCCGGAGGTGAAGGCAGCCGTGCTGCGCAAGTTGTGCGAGTCCGGCCTGGCCTTCGACGCCGTGGCGGACCTGTGCGAACTGTCGGCGCGCCGAGACCCGACGCTGCGTCCACTGGCGGCGGGCGGCCGCGTCAAGATCGCGGCCTGTTATCCGCGCGCGGTGAAGTGGTTGTTCGCCACGGCCGGGAGTCCGCTGCCGCCGGAGTCCACCGAAGTGCTGAACATGCGCGTGGCGTCGGCCGAAGAAGTCATCGCCGCGCTGTTCCACCCCGGGCTGACGCCCAACCTGCCGCCGGACAAGACGCCGGCCGCCGACGCGCCGCCGCCCGCAGCCGTCCCGACCTGAAACCCGCCATGACGCTGAAAGAACGGCCCCTCCTCCGCGTCGTGCTGTACGAAGGCGACGGCGCGCAACCGCTGGCCGGGCCAGACCGCTTCGCCGTGATTACCGCGTTGTTGGAACGCGGTTACTCGGTGACCCGCGTCACGGGCGGCCGGGTCGCCCCCCACGACCACACGGCCCTGCTGGTGCTGGGTCGTTTCGCCGGCGGCCAAGCGCCGCGGGCCGAGGATGCCGCCGGCGCGGTGGCGCTGCGGTTTTGCGACCTGGGCGATGCCTGCGCGGACCGCGTGGCGGAGCTGGTCGAGGCCGCCCGCGCGGAAACGCCGGCATCCCGGCCCGGCGCGTGGAAACCGTGGTTTCCGGTAATTGACTACGACCGCTGCACCAACTGCATGCAATGCCTGAGCTTCTGCCTGTTCGGCGTCTATGGCGTGGACGACCAGGCGCGCATCCAGGTGCAGCACAGCGACCAATGCAAGACCAACTGCCCGGCCTGCTCGCGCGTGTGCCCCGAGGCGGCCATCATGTTCCCGAAGTACAAGAGCGGGCCGATCAACGGCGACGCGGTGACGGACGCGGACCTACGCCGCGAGAAGATGAGGGTGGACATCTCGGCGCTGCTGGGCGGGGACATCTACGCGCTGCTGCGCCAGCGGAGCGACCAGGCCAAAACGCGCTTCAGCCAGGAGCGCGACGAAAAGACGGCCTTGCAGGAGCGCCGGAACTGCCTGACGAAACTGGCCAGCGCCGGCGACATCCCGCCGGAAGTGCTGATGAGCCTGCCCTCGCCCGAGGAAATCCTGCGCCGGGCGGAGGAGGCCAGGGCGAAGGCGCAGGCGGCGCTGGCCGCGCGCCAAACCTAGCCATGCTCCCCGCTCTGGCCTTTCGCACGTTGCGCACCGCGGCCCCGCGGCTGATCTGGAAGTTCGCCTGGAACTTCGGCGTGAAGGGGCTGGTCTCGGTCGAGAAGTTCAAGCGGCGCCTCCGGCGCGGCGAGTATTTCCCGCCGTTCCTGTACCTCTCGATCCTCAACGCCTGCAACCTCCGCTGCCAGGGCTGCTGGGTGGACGTCGAGGCGAAGGACGCCCTGGACCTGGACACGCTCCATCGCACCATCGCCGACGCCCAACGGCACGGGAACTCGTTTTTCGGCATCCTCGGCGGCGAGCCGTTCCTGCATCCGCGCTTGCTCGATCTGCTGGCGGCGCATCCGGACTGCTATTTCCAGGTCTTCACCAACGGCCAGCTCATCACCGAAAAGGTCGCGCGGCGGCTGCGCGAACTGGGCAACGCCACGCCGCTCATCAGCATCGAGGGCCGCGAGTTCACCAGCGACGAGCGCCGCGGCCGGAAGGACGTGTACGCCCGCACGCTGCACGGGCTGGACCACTGCCTGCGCGCGGGACTCCTCACCGGCGTGGCCACCAGCGTCTGCCGGTCGAACATTGACGAGCTGCTCACCGAGGCCTGGCTGCGCGAACTCATCCGCCGCGGCGTGCATTACGTCTGGTATTACGGATACCGCCCGGTGGGTCCGCTCCCGAATTTCCAGCTCGCCCTCAGCGCGGCGCAGCTTCTGCGGGTGCGCCGGTTCATCGTCGCGATGCGCGCGAAGCTGCCCATCGCCATCATTGACGCCTATTACGACCACGCCGGGCGGGCGTTGTGCCCGATGACCACCGGCATCAGCCACCACGTCGGCCCGCGCGGCGACATCGAGCCCTGTCCGATCATCCAGTTTGCCGTCGAAACCATCCACGACCCGCGCGGCGTCTTTGAAACCATGCGCACCAGCGCCTTCCTGAAAGATTTCCGGGAGCTGAGCGCCCGGCACACGCGGGGCTGCGTCGTGCTGGAACGCCCCGACCTGGTGAAGGAACTGGTCGTGAAGCACGGCGCCCGCGACACCACCGCGCGCGGCACGGCGATGGCTGAGCTGGAGGCGATGACGCCGCGGTTCAGCCAGTGGCTCCCCGGCGAGGAGATCCCGGAACAGCACTGGCTCTACCGGCTCCTGAAAAAATACTGGTTCAACGACTTCAACGCCTACCGCCACCTGACCCCCGACGCGGCGCGCCAGGCCCGCGAGTTGAATTCCCGGGTGGAGCCGGCCGACGCCATGCCGGCGGTCACCGGCGCCCCCCGTTGCGGCGGTTGAGCCCCTCGCGCGCACCACCTGACGATTCCTGCCATGCCAACGCCCACTGTCCGACCCGCCGGTTTGTTCAGCCCGGTGGCCGTCCCGCGGCACGCTGTCCAACAGCGGTTCCGCCCGCCCAAGGCGAACATCCCGCCGACAGTCTTCGAGCGGAGCCGCATTCTGCAGTTCGTGCGCGGCTACGTGGCCGAGTTCAATCCCGTGCCGCCGCTGCCGCTGGACCAGTTGAAAGAGCACGCCGACCGGGTCGTGGCCTCGCTGGGCTGCCCCCCGGTTTACCGGGATTACATCGGCGTCCTGCTCAACAACGAGATGTGGCGCGAGGCGCTGGCCGCCGTGCCGTTCGAGCGGCGGCTGTTGCTGCTGCCCAAATGCCTGCGCGTCGAGGCCAAATGCCCGGCGCCGTTCGACGAATTCGGCCTGCTCTGCAAACAGTGCGGGCTGTGCACCATCCAGGACCTCACCGCTGAGGCGGAGCAACTGGGCTACGCCGTGCTCGTGGCCGAGGGCAGCGCCTTGGTCATGTCCATCATCCAGACCGGGAAGATTGACGCGATTGTGGGCGTGAGCTGCCTGAGCGTGCTCGAGCGCGCGTTTCCGTACATGGAGGCTGCGGCCATCCCCGGCGTGGCCATCCCGCTCCTGCAGGACGACTGCATTGACACCACCGTGGACCTCGACTGGGTCTGGGAATACATCCACCTCACCCGCGACGACCGCACCCGCCGCCTCGACCTGGGCGCGCTGCGGGACGAGGTGGATTTCTGGTTCACGCCCGCCTCGTTGGACCTCGTCATGGGACCGCCGGAGGGCGAGACGGAGAAGATTGCGCGCGACTGGCTCATGCGCGCGGGCAAGCGCTGGCGGCCGTTTCTGACCACCGCGGTTTATCAGGCCCTGCGCGCCGACCCCGACGGCCCGCTGCCCGACGACCTGAAGAAGGTCGCCGTCGCCGTCGAGTGCTTCCACAAGGCCTCGCTGATCCACGACGACATCGAGGACAACGACACCGAGCGTTACGAGGCGAAGACGCTGCACGCCGAGCACGGCCTGGCGGTGGCGCTGAACGTCGGCGATCTGCTCATCGGCGAAGGCTACCGGCTGCTCGCCGCCAGCGAAGTCTCCGCCGCGCAGCGCGCCCGCATGGTACGCGTGGCGGCGCACGGCCAGCGCCAGCTCTGCCAGGGCCAGGGCGCGGAACTGTGCTGGGCCCGCCAGCCCCGGCCGCTCCGCCCCGGCGAGGTGCTGGACATTTTCCGCCGCAAGACCGCGCCGGCCTTCGAGGTGGCCCTGCGGCTGGGGGCGCTCTACGCCGGGGTGGAACTGCACGAAGAGATTGACCGCGTTCTGGCCCGGTACAGCGAGGCCCTGGGCATTGCCTACCAGATTCGCGACGACCTCAGCGACCTGGGCGCGACCGGCGAAACCAACGACATTGCCGGCCTGCGGCCCAGCCTCCTGCTCGCCGTGGCGCATGAAAAGGCCCGGGACGCGCGGCAGGAACTGCTCGCCTCCATCTGGCGGCGGCAATGGCCCGAAGGCGTGACGCCGGCGCAGGTCGAGGCGCTGTACACCGAACTCAAGGCCGACGAGCGCGCCCGGGTGCTGCTGGAAACCTACAAGGAAGAGGCCATCCGGTCGCTGCGCGACCTCGAGAACCAGAACCTCAAGGGCCTGCTCCGCCGCGTCATCGGCAAAATCTTCAACGACGTCCAGATCAAGGGGTGGTGCAAGGAGCAGCAACAGCTCAACGCGGCCGAACGCGCGGGCCACCTGGCCGCCCCGCGGTGAGCGATCACGAATGGTCACACATGCACCCGTCGCGGCGAAGTCGCAGCCAGGCAGCGCGGGTTTCCCAACCTGCTGTATCGCGGGTTTCCCAACCCGCCGGACGCTCGCCAGATCACATGCGCCTCGAACTCGCCGCGCCCGGCCGATTGGGAAATCGGCGATACCGCAGCCTTGGAAGTCTGCGCCCCAGCGGGGCAAAGGCGCTGCGTGCGAGATTTTCGTCGCGGGCACACACGGAAAACTATTCGTGTTGATTCGTGTCCATTCGTGGTTCGCGTGAGCCTCCGCCTGCAACTGCTCCAGGTCGCCCGCCTCGCGCCCCGGCTGCTGGGGGATTCCACGGAGCGGGTCCGCGCGTTCTTCCAGCGCCAGCTCACGCCCAACGGCGGCGGCCAGGACCGCGCGGGCCGGCCCGACCTTTACTACACGATCTTCACGCTCGCCGGCCTCCAGGCGCTGGACGCGGAGTTTCCGGCCCATCAAGTGGAGGAATTCTTGCGCGGCTTTGGCGACGGCGCCGGACTCGACTTCGTCCATCTTTCCGCGCTGGCCCGCTGCTGGGCGGCGGTAGGCTTGACGCGCCTGCCGCCCGGCCTGGACCGCGCGCTGCTCGCGCGCCTGGAGTCGTTCCGCAAGCCCGACGGCGGCTATGACGGCGACGCCAGCCGCCCGCACGGCACGGCCTACGGCGCGTTTGTGGCGCTCGGCGCTTACGAGGACCTCGGCCAGACCCCGCCGCAGCCGCTCAAGTTGGCGCTGTCCCTGAAGCGGCTCGAGACGCCCGACGGCGCGTGGAGCAACGCGCCCAACGCCCGCGTGGGCGCGACCAACGCCACCGCCGGCGCGGTCACGCTCCTGCGCCACCTGGGGTTGCCGGTGAACCCGCGCGTCGGCGACTGGCTCCTGGCCCGGGCGCATCCGCAGGGCGGGTTTCTGGCCATGCCGGACGCGCCGCTGCCGGACCTGCTGTCCACCGCCACCGCGCTGCACGCGCTGGCCGCGCTGGAACGCCGGCTTCCGGGCGAACTGCACGAGCGGTGTCTGGACTTTCTGGATTCGCTCTGGTCCGGAGCGGGCGGCTTTCACGGTCACTGGGCCGATGATGAGTTGGATGCCGAGTACACGTTTTACGGGCTGCTCGCCCTGGGGCATCTTGCGCTGCCCTGACCGACCGACCGGCGGGGAGGCGCCGCGGCCTTGCCGGTTCGGCCCGACAAGCTTTCGGGCGGTTCGCCGGACAGTTACCAACAAAGCACGGTCAGCTTCCGCGGCCCGTGGGCGCCCAGGACCAGGATGCGCTCGATGTCGCCGGTGCGGCTGGGGCCGGTGATCAAGGAAATCATGCTCGGGTAGTTCGCCCCGTACTTGTCCCGCAGGAGCCGAAAGGCGGCGGGTAGGTCGGCGACCATCTGTTCGCGCCGGGCCAGCACCACGTGATGCGGCGGCAGCACGGACAAGACCCGCCCGCCCGCGCTGGCGCTGGTCACCACCACGCTGCCGGTTTGCGCCACCAGCGCATCGCATTCGGTGATGCCTGCGTCGGCGCGCTCCAGCACCGTCCGGTCGTAGCCGTCATCGGTCCAGATCACGAGCAGCCCCAGCGCGGACGCCGCCGGCCCCGCCAGAGCGCCCCGATGCGCGGCCACGCTTTGCCAGCCCTCGGCCTGGCGCAGCGCGGCGAGCCGCTCCTGCGCTTCCGCCCCGCTGCCGAGCAAATGAAAATCCGTGCGCAGTTCCCGGGAAGCGCTTGCAAACGCCGCCACCCACTCCTCGAAGGTTTGGCCCACGGGCGGCAGATAAGCGCCAAAGTCCCGACCCGGCGGTCGGTGGGCCGGCGCGTCGTGTTCGGGTCGCGGGGGCGTTCCCTCGACGGATTCGGCGCTGGCAGCGTGCGGCGCCGGGCGGGGCGCTGGGTGTATTTCCGGCGGCGGCGCCGGCACCCGCAGGGCTTCCCGGATGCGGGCCAGAATTGCGTCGCGTTCGCTCATAATCTGACGGATCCGTCGGATGTGACGGATTTGCTCCAGCGCAGCCGGCTCAGTGTCGGGTTCGCCACCATTGTTTGAAGCTCTGCCGGGCCAGGCGCGGGACTTCGCGGGATTGCATCCACGCGTAGGCGGGGTCCAGGCGCGTGCCCTTGACCAGGCTGTGCAGGCGTTGGCCCAATCGGCCCAGGGTCAGGGACAGCCGCCACAGCCCGGGGGTGTTGACCAGCACCGCGAAGGCGCGGAAGGCCAGGGTTTCCCACCACACCGGCTGGCGCGCCCGCGCCGTGCGGCGGAGCTGCAGCAGGTGGTGGTGCAGATCAATGCCCACCGGACACGCCTCGGTGCACGCGCCGCACAACGACGAGGCGAACGGCAGGTGTTGCCACTCCCGCAGGCCGCGCAGGCGCGGGGTGATGACCGACCCGATCGGGCCGGGGTAGGTCGTGCCGTAGGTCTGGCCGCCCACGTTGCGGAAGATCGGACAGACATTCAAGCAGGCGCCGCAGCGGATGCAGTGCAGGGCGTCGCGTTGCTCGGCGTCGGCGAGCAGGGCGGTGCGGTTGTTGTCCAGAAGCACCACGTGATACTCCTCGGGACCGTCGGACTCCCCGGGCTGGCGCGGGCCGCTGTAGAGGGTGTTGTAGCCGGAGAGGAGCTGCCCGGCGCCGGCTGTGGCCAGCAGGGGCAGAAACAGCGCCAGGTCTTCCAACCGGGGCAGCACCTTCTCGAGGCCCACGAGGGTGATCATCGTGCGCGGCAGCGCGGCGGTGAGCCGGGCGTTGCCCTCGTTTTCGGTCACCGAAATCATGCCCGTCTCGGCGATGGCGAAATTGGCGCCGGTGATGCCCACGTCGGCCTCGAGGTACTTCCGCCGGAGCACGCGGCGGGCGACCAGGGTGAGTTCCTCGGGATTGTCGGACGGGGCGTCGCCGAGCTTGCGCTGAAACACCTCCCGCACTTCGCTCCGGGTCAGGTGCATGGCGGGGAACACGATGTGATAGGGCGCCTCGCCGCGGAGCTGAACGATGAACTCGCCGAGGTCGGACTCGACCACCTCGATCCCCGCCTGCTCGAGCGCCTCGTTCAGGTGGATTTCCTCGGCGGTCATGGCCTTGGACTTGACCACGGTCTTCGCCCCGCGCTCGCGGCAGATGCCTGTGATGATCTGCCGGGCCTGCTCGGCGGTGGCGGCCCAGTGCACCTTCGTGCCGCGGGCTTCCAGCCGGGCGACAAACTCCGCGAGATGACGGTCCAAGTGGTTGACGGCCTCGTGCTTGATGCGCGCCGCCGCCCGCCGGGCGCCCTCCCAGTCGCGGAAATGTGCCTTCATTTCGTCGCGTTTGACCTCGTACTTGCCCAGCGCGGTCTGGATGCGCTCGCGGTGGACGAGGTCGCGGGCGAGCGCGCGGGCGCGCGCCTTGAACGTGGCGGCGATCGGGTTCATGCGCAGGCCAGCACCTCCGCCAGGTGGATGGTTTTGAGCGGCAACCCCTGCCGGTCAATCAGCCCCTGCAGGTGCATCAGGCAGCTCGAGTCGGCGGACACGACGTACTCGGCGCCGGTGGCCAGGGCCTCGGCGCACTTCACCTCGCCCATCGCGGTGGAGATCATCGGGAACTTCGCCGCAAACGTGCCCCCAAAGCCGCAGCAGACCACCTGTTTCATCTCGACCAACTCCAGCTCGCGCACGTGCGCCAGCAAGCGGCGCGGCGCGGCGTGAATGTGCAGCTCCCGCAGGCTGTGGCAGCCGTCGTGGTAGGTGACCTTGTGGGGAAACCGCGCGCCCAGGTCGGCGACGCCCAGCCGGTCCACCAGCAGTTCGGAGAACTCGAAGACCCGCGGGGCAAGCGCGCGGGCGGCGGCTTCCTGCGGCGTGCCGGCAAACAGTTCCGGGTAAAACCGCCGCAGCATGGCGCCGCAGGAACCGCTGGGCACCAGCACCGTTTCGGCGTCGCGCAACCGTTCCAAGACGCGCCGGCCAATGGGCCGGGCCTCCGCCCAGCAGCCGGAGTTGAAGGCCGGCTGGCCGCAGCAGTTCAGGTCCTCGGCCACCTCGACCTGGTGCCCCAGCCGCTCCAGAATCCGCACCGTGGCGATGGCCACCTGCGGGTACAGGGCATCCACAAAGCACGGGACGAAGAGCGTGATTCTCATGCGCGCCAGGTCCGGGTCACTGGCTTCCGCCCTTCAGCCAGAAGGGCGCGCTGGCAAACCACAGCACCGCCGCCAGCAGCAGGGTGAGTTTCAGCGGGCCTTCGCCCAGCGCCTGGAACAGGTACAACAACGGCGCAATCAGCGTGCCAGCCAGGGCCAGCAGCGCGAGGGGTTTGGCCAATGGTTTCATGCGGAAACGGGAACGGACCGGTTCAGCCACCGGGTAAAGACCACGTACAGGATGCCGCACGCCAGCCAGGTGGGCAGGGGCAGGAAGAACGAGTTCACCCCGTGCGCGCGGTAAAAATACATCGCCACCACCACGGGCAGGGCCCAAGCCAGCAGGACCGCCATGTTGAACGCCGTCCCGGTTCGGGCCGCGTACTCGGACGGGATGCCTGCGCGCCGGGCCCCAAAATGGTCCACCACGATCACCGCGCCCACCGGGCAGAGGATGGTGCCGTAAAGCCCCACAAAATCGAGCAGCTTCATCGCCACGGCCGGGAAGATGCCGGCCAGGGTGCACACCGTGCCGGCGATGACTGTGCCGGCCACGCGCGACATGCTCGGGAACATGCCCTGGAACGCCAGCCCGGCGCGGTAAAGGGTGGGATTGGCGGTGGTCCAGCCGGCAATCACCACGCAGATCAAACCGGCCCAGCCCACGGCGTCCCAGACCATCGGCCCGGGCGGCACGCCCCTGGCGGGATCAGCCCCGCGCTCGCGCACCCAGTACACCAGCAGCAGCGCCGCGCAAATCCAGGCAATGTAATGCCCGAGGTACATCCCCGCGGCCGAGGCCCAGCCGTAGGAAGGCTTGCGCGCAAAGCGGAAAATGCTCAGGTCCGACATGCCCAGATGCATCGCCGCGTTGCAGAACCAGGCGAAGCACACCACGCCCCAGAAACCGATCCTGCGCGTCGCCCCGTCGGCCGGTTGCATCACCTCGAAGAGGTTCGTCGTGCCCAGGCGGGCCAGCATGACCACCCCGCACGCCACAAAGATCAGGAACATCCACGGCGCGGCCACGTGTCCGACGCGCGCCACAAACCCGTACCCCCGGGCGGCGACGAAGGTCATGGCCGCGCCGATCGCCAGGCACACCAGCACCCATTCGATGCCCGTGGGCCAGGTGTCGCCGAACGACGGCATCCGCACCCGGCCTTCAAAGGGCACCCCCACCGCCGTGGCCGACACCGTGACCATCGCGCCGGCCAGGAAGCAGAACAGCACGCCGTTGAAGAAATTGTAAAGCGTGACCAGATTCCGGCCGGTGATGCGCTCGAGCTGGTAATACAGCGTCAGGCGGCGTTGGGTGGCGATCTCGGCCGCGAGGAACCGCCACGTGAGCACGGCCAGAAAGTTGCCCAGCAGCAGGCCGAAGATCAGGTCGAACGCGCTGGCGCCCCAAGCCACGAACAACGGGCCGATCATGAACTCCGTGCCCGCGGTGTGTTCCCCGGCGTACATGCCCCAGAAGGCGGACGCGCCCTTTTGGGCACGGGGCGGCACGGGCTCGCGCTCGAATTCGTCGCCGGCGTGGTGTCGCGGTTCGGCGGATGCGGCGTCGTTCATGGTCAGGTTTCGTCCGGGTGTTGGCTGAGGGGGGAAAGTTTAGACCGCCGCTCCAGCGACGACCAGCCCGCACTGGTTCGGGCGTCCGGCCTCATCCGCGCGCGGCCAGAACCTCCTGTTCATACCGCTGAACCTCCGCCAGCCAGGTGTCTGCCGGGGGCACGTCCTGCTCGAGGCAGAACCGGTCCCACACCGCGCCGGCGGGTAGCAGTTTGGTTTCCTCCATCAGGGCCAGGCGGGTGGTGTAGTCACCTTCGAGTTCGGCCGCCTTGAGCCGAGGGTGGGGAGCGAGGAGCGCCAGCAGCAGGGCCTTGAGCAGGTTGCGCGTGCCGATGACCCACGCCGCGACGCGATTGATGCTGGCGTCGAAGTAGTCCAGCCCGATCCGCACGCGGCCGAGGTAGCCGCCCCAGACGATTTCCTGCGCGATGGCCTGCAGGTCGTCTGTGAGCGTCACCACGTGGTCGCTGTCCCAGCGCACGCCCCGGCTGACGTGCAGCGCGACCTCGGGCAGATAACACAGTACGGCGGAAATCTTGTCCGCGATGCCCTCGGTCGGATGGTAATGGCCGGAGTCCAGGGTCAGCAGCTTGCCCCGGCTGATGGCATAGCCCAGGTAGAACTCGTGCGAGCCCGGGGTGTAGCTTTCCGCGCCAATGCCGAAGAGCTTCGGCTCGACAGAATCCACGTTCCATTTCGGGTCCAGGCGTTTTTTGAAGATGGCATCCAGGGACTCGAGCAGGCGTTCCCGCGGTCCCGTGCGATCGGCGGGCGTGTCCTTCATGCCGTCGGGAATCCAGAAGTTGGTCAAGCAGCTCGTGCCCAGCGCCCGGCCGAAGGTCGCGCCGATGTCGCGGCAGCGGAGGCCGTGTTCAATCCAAAACCGCCGCACCTCCGGATCGGGCGAGGTCAGGGTCAACCCGTTCTTCACCCGCGGATGCGCAAAGTAGGTCGGGTTGAAGTCCAGCCCCAGGCCGAGGGATTGGGCCCAGGCGATCCAGTTGCGAAAATGCTCCGGCGCCAGGGCGTCGCGATCCACCTTGCGGGCGCCGGTTTCGGCGTAACTGGCGTGGAGGTTGAAGCGGTGCCGCCCGGGAATCAACCGCAGGGCCTGCTCGAAATCCGCGCGCAACTCCTCAGGCGTGCGCGCGCGGCCGGGATAATTGCCGGTCACCGCCAGGCCGCCGCCGGGCGCCTGCCCGGCCTGTTCAAAACCGCCCACGTCATCACCCTGCCAGCAGTGAATGGAGACGCGCACCGTGGCGAGGGTTTTCAGCGCGGCGTCGGTGTCCACGCCGAAGGCGGCGTAGCGTTCGCGGGCCAGGGGGTAGGCCCGTTCAATCGCGCGGGCGGAACCGGCTTTCATCGGGTCAGTCCTCGCCGGCCCGGGAGAGCTTCTCGCGGGGCGGCGGGCGCAGCATGGCCCCGCGGGCGGGGAAGCGTCAACCGACTGTCCAGCGACCGGACTGGCGGCGGCGACGGGCCGGGGTAGAGTCCGGGACGTGAACACGCTGGAGCACGACCTCTTAACGGCCTTGCGGACACTGGAGGCGGCCGCGCGAGCCAGCCGGCAGCCCGGGGCGACAACGGATTTTCAGGCCCTCTTCGCCCGCATTGACGAACTGGCCGGGCGGTTGCCGCCGGAGACCGACCCGGAGTTGCGCCATTTCCTGGCGCGCAAGAGCTACGGGAAGGCCCGGGAATACCTGGAAGGCCGCGCCGTGGCGCGGGGCAGTTGCGGCGGCTGAGGCTTGGTGACACCGCTGGACGACACCATCGCCGCCATCGCCACGCCGCTGGGCGAGGGCGCGCTGGCCATCATTCGCGTTTCCGGACGCGACGCGTTGGCCGTGGCGGACCGGTGTTTCCGCCCGATTGGCAGGCGCGCGCCCCGGCCCTCGGCGGCCCCCAGCCACACCCTCCACCTGGGACACATCGTGCGGGAAGACCGGGTGGTGGACGAGGTGCTGCTGGCGGTCATGCGCGCCCCGCGCACCTACACCCGCGAGGACGTGATGGAAATCTCCTGCCACGGCGGCCTGCTGCCGGCGCGCGCGGTCTTGGAGACCGTCCTGGCCGCCGGCGCGCGGCTGGCGGAACCCGGCGAATTCACCCGACGGGCTTTTCTCAACGGACGTCTGGACCTGGCCCAGGCCGAAGCAGTGGCGGATATTATCCGCGCCCGCACGGACCTGGCCCTGGCCGCTGCGGAGGACCAACTGGCCGGTCATCTTTCCCGCCACGTCAACCGGTTGCGGGATGACCTGATGAAGGTCCTGGCCCACCTGGAGGCGCACCTTGATTTCCCCGAAGAAGACATCGCCCCGGCCACGCAGGCGGAGATGGGGCGCCATATGGACGCCGCGCTCCAGCGCCTGGACGAACTGCTGCGCACCGCCGGCGAGGGGCGGATTCTGCGCCAGGGCGTGCGCGCGGCCATCGTGGGCCGGCCCAACGTCGGCAAGTCCAGCCTGTTGAACCGGCTGCTGGGACATGACCGGGCCATCGTGTCTCCCACGCCCGGCACCACGCGGGACACCATCGAGGAAACCGCCAACATTCGCGGGCTGCCAGTGGTGTTTGTGGACACGGCCGGCCTGCGGGAAACCGGCGAGGCCGTCGAGCAGGAGGGCATCCGCCGCAGCCAGGCGGCGTTGCGCCAGGCCGAGCTGGTGTTGCTGGTGCTGGACCAGACCGAGCCGCTGCAGGCGGAAGACGAACGGCTGCTGGCCGCGTTGGCCGGACGCCGACACTTGGTGGTGCTGAACAAGTGCGACCAACCCGACCGGCTGCAATGGTCCGGCAGCCAGGCCGCTTCGGCCCTCCGAATCAGTTGCCTCACCGGGGCGGGGCTGGAGGAGCTCAAAGACGCCATTGCGCGAACCGTTTGGGGCGGCGCCCTCCGGGCGGAACGGCTGGAAGTCATGATCAACACCCGGCATCAGGACGCCCTGAACCGGGCCCGGACGGCGCTGGAACAGGCCCGCGCCGGCCTGGCGGCGGGCGCGCACCTCGAACTGGTGGCGTTGGACCTGCGGCGGGCGGTCCACGCAGTGGGCGAGGTGGTGGGCAAGACCGCCGTGGAAGACCTCCTGGATGTGATCTTCCGGGAGTTCTGCCTGGGCAAATAACCCGGGGGCTTGCAAAAGCGGGCGGAGCTGCCTAAGTTCTTGCGCAACGCCCTGCACCATGATCTTCCGAGCCGTCAGATGCATCCGAAACGGGCGGGATGTCCCGACCCGGATGGAGGGTTTCACCCTGATCGAGCTGCTGGTGGTGGTGGTCGTGGTGGGGATCGTGAGCGCCCTGCTCTTGCCGGCGGTCGCCCGTTCGAAAAGCCGCGCCCAGGCCATTTACTGTCTGAACAACCTGCGACAACTGCAGGCGGCCTGGCTGTTTTACGCGGATGAAAACCAGGGCTGGTTGCCCGGGGTCATCGGCGGTTCCTACCCGGGGTCCGGGCGGTGGGTGTCCGGGTGGTTGGATTTCAGCAGCAATTCGGACAACACCAACACGCTGTATCTAACCCTGCCAGAGTACTCCCAGTTGGGCCCCTACCTGGCCAGCGCCGGGGTGTACCGGTGTCCCTCGGACCGCAGCAGCGTGCTCATCAGCGGACGCCCCCACGCCCGGGTGCGCAGCCTGTCCATGAATTGCTGGATGAACTACGTCGGCTCGGAATCCATCGGCCAGGACGAGTTCCGCGTCTTTCGCAAACTGGACGACATTCAGGAACCCACGCCCTCCAAAGCTTGGGTGCTCATGGACGAGCGCGAGGACAGCATCAACGACGGCCTGTTCAAGACCAACCTCAAGGACCGCGGCGTGCTGGCGCGTATCGTGGACTTCCCGGCCAGCTACCACGGGCGCAGCGCCGGGATCGCCTTTGCCGACGGGCACGCGGAGATCAAACGCTGGGTGGACCGGCGCACCACCCCGCCCATGCGCATCCGGCAGTTGCTCGAGCTGGACGTGCCTTCCCCGGACAACCCGGACGTGGCCTGGTTACAGGAGCGTTCCAGCAGCCGGCGCCCGACGGGTGCGGTGGAGTAGGTCTTCGCCCTCCTCCTCGCCATCCGCCATCGGGCGGTCACCTCGCGCACGCGATTCTCCGGGCAAACTTTTGACGGGTGCCTGCCGTGGGCAGCGTCCTGCCATAAACGTGTTGTCACGGAGAATCGCAGAGCCGCGGCAAGCGGTCGGCGCGCCGCCCCGCCGGAGGAAGCCGGTCCTGACTCCGGTCTGGAACCGGGCCGGCTCCTCAGGACGCCATTTTCCGCAGGGCGTGGAACAAGTGGTGCAGGAAGGCCACGTTGTCGCCCTGCACGTAATGCATCGTGCCGCCCATGCGGGAGTAGCTCTTGCAGAAGCGTAGGTAGTAGGCAGGGTTGTCCCGGGGCGGTTCCCCTTGCGTCCAGTCCCAACCGCCGCTGTCCTGCAGGTCCACCACGTAAATATGATGCCCGCTGACGATGGGACGTCCGGCCTGCAGCCGGAGGTTGTTGACGCAGCTCAGGGCCTTCTCGAAGACCTGCGGTCCCATGATGGCCGAGCCGATGGAAAGCACCACGCCGTGGTCCAGGGTGTCCACCGAGCCGGCAAACAGGCAGAAGTCCAGCCCCGCGGCGCGGCCGATCACCGCGCCGTTAAAGAAGGGGTGGTTGGTGATGATGTCGTAGCCGATGCCGGGATGGACGGTGAAGGGCACCTCATGACGAAAGGCGTTGGCAAGCGGCGAGGCGTTCCGCCAGGGATGGGTCACCAGCAGCGGCCCCGGCGCGAGCTTGTGCCGGCGGATGGCTGCCAGCAGGTCGGCGCGCGCGGCGGTGAGCGGATCGGCGGGGTTGATGCGGATGGCCTGTTCCAGGTCGCCGGGGTCGGGGATCACGCCGCCGTCCTGGTAAATGTAGCGGCCGAGCGCCCGTCCGTAGCCCTCGCCACGCACGCCGCCCAGCAGCAGAGCCGTGTGGATGTGCCGGCCGGTTTCCTCCCAGGCGCCGAACGTGCCGGTGGCGACGTTGTCCCGCACGCTCTCGGCGGAACGGCCCAGCCAGGAGAATTCCCAGTCGTGGATCGTGCCCGCGCCGTTGGTGGCCAGGTGGGTCACCCAGCCGTGGTCCAGCATCCGGATCAGCAGAAGCTGTCCGCCGTTTTTGATTAGATGCGCCCCGTAGATGAGCATCACGCCCGCGCCGCGGCTCTGGGCCTCGGCGATGCGCGCGGCGCAATCGGCCACCTGTTCGGCCAGGCGCCCGGAGATCGGCGGGGGGTCATCCGCCGGCTCCACCAGCACCTCTTCGAGCGTGGACAGGCTGCGGCGTTCGGCCAGCGGGCGCACTTTTACCCGGGTCAAATCCAGGGGCAGAGGAACGGCGTTCATGACCATGCGCGGGGTTCTTTATCGTGCCGGGCGACGGCCGGGCAACTACTGCGTTTGCCGGGGCTGGGGCGGGCCGGTCACCGACACTTGATCAGCTCTAACGGGGCGGAAACTCGAAGGTGACCTTGCCTTTTTCGTCGAGCACCAGCCAGGCGGCGAAGGGCCGTCCGGTCTTGCGCGAGACGAACCCCTCGAGTTTGTCGGTGCGGCCCTCGGCCAGCAATTTGGCCATTTGCTCGCGCGACACCGGCTGGTCGAGGATCACCTTGCCGGCTTTGAACCGGCAGGGGCGCGCGGCCCGCTGCCCGTGCTCGCATACGTAGTCGGTTTCGGACTCGAAGACGCGCCCGCCGCAGCGCGGGCATTTGCCCACCGGCTCCTGGCCGGCGAAGTCGAGGCGGGGCGGCGGTTCCTTCTTGGGGGACGCCGCGCGGGCCGCGGCGCGAGGTTTCTTTTCCCGCGGCGGGAACTCGAACCCTACCGCGCCGTCCTTGAGCACCAGAAAGGCGTCGAACTTGCGTCCGGTGCGCTGCGAGACGAACCCGCTGAGCCGGTCGGTGCGACCCTCGCTGAGGAGTTTGGCGATCTGGGCCGGCTCGATGGTCTGTTGCAGGATGATCTTGCCGGTCTTGAACGTACAGGTCCGTCCGGGGCCGACCGCCTTTTCACACACGTAGTTCAGGCCGGCGTCGAACACCGCGCCGCCGCATTTCGGGCACCGGCCCAGCGGTTGCTGACCGGTGAAGTCAGGAACGGCCTCGGTGGCGGCGTCGTTCGCGGCCCGGCTTTCGCCGCCGTTGCCGAAATCAAACTCCGCCTTGAAGTCCGGCGCCGGGCCCAGCTTCATCAGCGCGGCAAAGGGACGGCCCTGTTTGCTGCGGAACCCCGGCAGCGGCCCCACCCGACCTTCGTGCAGGAGAGTTTCGACCTCCTCCGGTTCGAACTGCCGGCCGAGGATGATTTTGAAGAGCGCCCAGCCGCAGCTCGCGCACTGGAAAGTCTTGTATTTTTCGTGCACCTCTCCCCCGCAGCGGGGACAGGGCGCCCGCAGCGTGCCGAAGTCCCCGGGCACGGTGTCGTGTTCGTAGGAGCGGGCCCGTTCGACGATGTGCCACGTCATCTCGGCGATGCCGCGCATGAAGTCCTCGCGCCGGAGGCGGCCGTGTTCCATCTGCTTGAGCTGGTACTCCCACTCGCCAGTAAGCTCGGGCTTGGTGAGTTCCTCGATGCCCAGCCCGCGCAGCAGGGTCAGCAGGGAAAAGGCTTTGGCGGTGGGCTGCAGCTCCTTGCCGTGGCGCATGACGTAGTGTTCCTCGATGAGCCCCTCGATGATGGCGGCCCGGGTGGCCGGCGTGCCCAGGCCCTTTTCGGCCATGGCCTCGCGCAATTCGTCGTCCTCGACCAGCTTGCCCGCGCCCTCCATCGCGGTGAGGAGCGTGGCTTCGGTGAAGCGCGGCGGGGGCTTGGTCTGCAGGGCCTTGAGGTCCAGCTCCCGGGTGTGGACGGTTTCCCCCCGCCGCACGGGCGCCAGCGTGGCGGTGTCCGGGTCCTGCGCCTCGCGGCCGTACACCTCCAGCCAGCCGGGTTTGACCAGCACCTTGCCCTCGGACTTGAAGGGCTCGCCTTCGACCCGGGTGATGCGCGTGGTCACCAGAAACTCGGCCGCGGGAAAGAACACCGCCAGGAACCGCCGAACTACGAAGTCGTAGAGCTTGCGCTCCATTTCGTTGAGGTGTTTCGGCGGCTCGGGCGTGGGGATGATGGCGAAGTGGTCGCTGACCCGGGCGTTGTCGAACACCCGCTTGTTGGGACGCACCCAGCCGGCCTCGAGGATGCGCGCGGCGTGGGGCGTGTACTCCGAACCGCGCAGGGCCTCGAGGGTGGCGCGCACCGTGGCCGGGTAGTCCTCCGGCAGATGCCGCGAATCGGTGCGCGGGTAGGTGAGCACCTTGTGCTTTTCGTACAGCGCCTGGGCCAGCGCCAGGGTGGTCTTGGCGCTGTAGCCGAATCGCGCGTTGGCCTCGCGCTGCAGGCTGGTCAGGTCAAACAGCAGCGGCGGCAACTGCGTGGCGGGTTTGCTTTCCTCGGTGACCACCCCGGGCTTGCCGAGGCACTTGGCGCGGAGGGCCTCCGCCGCGGCCTGGTCCCAGATGCGCTCGGGTCGGAGGTCCGGGTCAGCATCCCGGGCGGGGTCGCGCTTGAACCGCTCGTCGAACCAGCGACCGGGGTAAGTGCCCGCCTCGCAGGCGAAGGTGGCGTGCAGTTCCCAGTAGTCCCGGGGCACAAACTTGCGGATGCGGTCCTCGCGTTCGACCAGGATGGCCAGCGTGGGGGTTTGCACGCGGCCCACCGTGGTCTTGACGAACCCGCCGGACTTCGAGTTGAAGGCGGTCATGGCGCGGGTGCCGTTGATGCCCACCAGCCAGTCCGCCTCGTTGCGGCACACCGCCGCGTCCGCCAGCCCGCGCATCTCCGCGTCCTCCCGCAGGCGGGCGAAGCCCTCGCGAATGGCGCCCGGCGTCATGCTCTGAAGCCAGAGCCGGCGGATGGGCTGCCGGGCGCCGGTGTATTGCACCAGGTAGCGAAAGATCAGTTCGCCCTCCCGGCCGGCGTCGCAGGCGTTGATGAGTTCGGTCACGTCCCGGCGCCGAATCAACCGCTCGATGGCCTTGAGCCGGTCGGCGCTTTTCTCGCGCGGCACCAGCTCGAACCGCGGGGGAATCACCGGCAGGGCGGCGAAGGTCCACTTGCCCTTACGGGGCGGAAACTCCTCCGGGGCGTCAATCTCCAGCAAATGCCCCACCGCCCACGTGATCACGTAGCGGTCGTTCTCATAGTGGTCGCCCTGCCTCTTCACGCCCAACGCGCGGGCGAGATCGGCGGCGACCGAAGGTTTCTCGGCGATGACCAGGGCTTTGCCCATGACAAACTGGCGCGGCGCCACCCGCGGCGTTCCACATTCCAAACGGGCAGCCTCCCGGCGCGTGAGCGGGACAGTGGCCAAAAGCCCCGCGCAAGTCAAAGGGGCAATGGGCGGGTTGCCACGCCCCCGGTGGCGGTGGCCGCTTTTCACGCCGTCCCCGCGCGGTATCTTGACCGGGGAACGGCCGCCCGTCCCGAGCGCCGGCCGGAATCGGGGCGTTCGGAACCGTGGCGGCGTTCGGAACCGACCATGGCGATGAGCGATCTCATTCGCGACAAGCTGGCCCAGGTCCCGCACCGGCCGGGCGTGTACCTGATGAAGGACCGCTTCGGCACGGTGATCTACGTGGGCAAGGCGCGGGACCTGCGTCGGCGGGTGAGCCAGTACTTTCAGCCCTCGCGCCGGCAGGGCTGGGACCCCAAATTCAACGCCCTGGTCGAGAGCATCCGCGACTTCTACTGGCATGTGGTCAGGAGCGAGCCGGAGGCCGTGCTGCTGGAGGGCCGGCTCATCAAGGAATTCCGCCCGCGCTACAACATCAGCTTCCGCGACGACAAGCGGTTTTTGCTGGTGAAGGTGAACCTGAACGATCCCGTTCCGCGCTTCACTCTCACCCGCCTGCGCAACGAGCCCGGCGCTCGCTACTTCGGCCCGTTTGCCAGCGCGGGCGCCGCCCGCCGCACGCTCGCGCTGGTGCGCCAGCGCTTCAACCTGCGCGGTTGCCGCGCGCTGACCCCCTCCGAGGCCGATTACAAACACTGCCTCTACGCCCACCTGCGCGTGTGCACCGCCCCCTGCATCGGCAACGTTACCCCGGAGCAGTATCGCCTCCAGGTCCTGGCGGCCTGCGACTTCCTCGACGGCCACTGCGAGGACATGGCCGCCGAACTCGAGGCCCAGATGAAACAAGCCGCCGCGGCGTTGAATTTCGAAAAGGCCGCCCAGCTCCGGGACCTGATCGAGGACCTGCGCCGCACCACCCGGCGCACCGAAAAGTTCGAGCGCATCCCCTACTCCCTCCCCGTGGCGGTGAATCCGGAGGCCGACCTCGCCGCCCTGGGCCGGGCGCTGGGACTGCCGCAACCGCCCGCACGCATCGAGGGCTTCGACATCTCGAACATCAGCGGCACCTTCAAGGTGGCCTCGCTGGTCAGCTTCTGGCGCGGACGGCCGGACCGCGCCAACTACCGCCGCTTCAAAATCAAAACCGTCGAGGGTCAGGACGACTTCGCCTGCATGGCCGAGGTGATCCGACGCCGCTACACGCGCCTGCTGGCCGAAATCCGCCATCCGCGCGCCGACCGCCGCCCGAACGCGGACTCGGGCGAGGCCGCGCCGGAGGAGCTGCGGCGAAGTTTGGACGATGTCCACGCCCGGTTCGCCGGGCGGCCCGACTCCCCCGATTGCGACGCGGCCGCCGTCCCCGCCGCCGACGGAGCCCCGGAACCCTCCCCGCGGCCGCCCGCCGCGTCGCGGCTGCCGGACCTGATCCTGATTGACGGCGGCAAGGGGCAGTTGAACGCCGCCTGCGCGGAACTAGCCCGGCTGGGGCTGGAGCGCCTGCCGGTGATCGGGCTCGCCAAGGAGTTCGAGGAAATCTACCGCCCGGGTCAGAGCGCGCCCCTGCGGCTGAGCCCGGACGATCCCGCGTTGAAACTGCTCCAACGCATCCGCGACGAATCCCATCGGGTGGCCAACAGCTACAACGCCCGGCTCCGGCTGCGGAAGATCACCGAGAGCGTGCTGGATGAATTCCCCGGCATCGGCGCGGCCCGCAAGACCGCCCTGCTCCGGCGCTTCGGGTCGGTGCAACGGCTGGCGCGGGCCAGCCTCGAGGAAATCGCCGCGGTGCCGGGCTTTGGCGGCGCCACCGCCGCGCGCTTCAAGGCCTTTCTGGAAAGCCGGTTTCCCGGGCGCCCGACAGGGGAACCCGGCGCGGAAACTCCCGCGCCGCCGGCGGCCTGAGCGCGGAAGTTCAGCCCGCCAGCTCGACAAAATTGCGCAGCATCCGCAGCCCCACCTCCTGGCTCTTTTCCGGATGAAACTGTGTGGCGAAGACGTTGTCGCGCCACAAGGCGGAGGCAAAGGTGACCCCGTACTCGGTGCGGGTGGCCGCCAGCGTCTCGTCCTCCGGCTGCGGGTAGTAACTGTGCACGAAATACACGTGGTCACCGCTGGCCACGCCCCGCAACAGCGGGCATTCGGGGCGAATCACCTCCAGTTGGTTCCAACCGATCTGCGGCACCTTCAACCCGGGCCGGTTCGGAAAGCGCACCACCGCGCCACGAAAGATGCCCAGACCGGGCGCGCGACTGTTGAACTCCTCGCTGCGCTCGAACAGGGCCTGATACCCCACGCAGATACCCAGAAACGGTCGCCCCGAGGCGATGAACGCGCGGCAGGCCTCGAAGAGGTCCTGACGTCGCAGGGCATGGAGACAGTCATCAAACGCGCCCACCCCGGGCAATACCAGCGCCCGCAGGGATTCCATCCCCTCGGGCCGATCCACCAGCCGCACGGTGGCGCCCACGTACAACAGCGCCTTGTGCACGCTGCGTAGGTTGCCCGCGCCGTAATCAATGAGTCCAATCACGCCGCCAGCTTAGGCCGCCCTCCGGCGGATTCAATCCGGCGCCGTGAGAAGCCCCGCCTCCGGCCTCGCCTGAGTTTCCGTTCGCCGGACTCGCGCGCGCCCGAGGAAGTTCCCGCCTCCCATGAACAAACCGCCCGCCCGCTGGGACCCCGCCGCCGGCCGGGTCCGTCGGCGATTCCCCGCGCCGGATCGTCGAGCGCAACGGTCAGCAGCCCGCCCTCCCGGGTCCGGAGACCGGACTTTACCTCGCAGCTCAGCGTCGTGCAGGACCTGAAGAAACATTACCCGCGCGGCGCACGGACGCTGCGACGTCGCAGCTTCGGCCGTTATCCGCCAACGATTCTCGGGACGCGCGACCACCGACACGTCGCTGCCGTCCCGGGGTGCAGCGGGGTCAACGGCGTCTTGGCAAAAATGCCTCAGCGTTTTCTATCCCCCGACCGGGCAACTCCGGGAGGGGTTGACTTCAGGGGGTGGTTGGATAACGGTCCGCAGAAGACATGCGGCCGCGCGCGGCCCGCGTCCTGAAAGACGCCCTAGCCGATTTGGAACCGGCACGGCGCCCTCCAACCGGAGACACCGTATGAACCAGAAACGAGTCAAGGTTGCGATCATCGGATTGGGCTTTGGAGCCGAATTCATCCCGATCTACCAAAAACACCCCCACGCGGAGATGTACGCCATCTGCCAGCGTAATACCGAGCGGCTCAACCGGATCGGCGAGGCCTTCGGCGTGGAGAAACGCTACACGCACTTCGAGGACGTGCTGGCGGACCCGGAGGTGGACTTTGTCCACATCAACACGCCGATTCCCGACCACGCACCGATGACGATCGCGGCGTTGCGGGCCGGCAAACACGTGCTCTCGACCGTGCCGATGGCCACGACGATCGAGGAGTGCCGGCAGATCGTCGAGCTGGTGCGCGCGACCGGCTTGAAGTACATGATGGCCGAGACGGTCGTCTATTCGCGCGAGTTCCTCTTCCTCAAGCAACTGTATCGCAACGGCGAATTGGGCAAGATCCAGTACCTCCAGGCGTCGCACCCCCAGGACATGGACGGCTGGCCGGAATACTGGGAACGCATGATCCCGATGCACTACGCCACCCACGTGGTCAGCCCCTGCCTCGGCCTGCTCGACTGCCGGGCCGAGTACGTATCCTGTTTCGGCTCCGGGACGGTCCGCGAGGACATCCAGAAGAAATCGGGCAACCGGTTTGCCGTCGAGTCGTGCCACATCAAGCTGCAAGATTCCGACGTCGTGGCCCACGTCTGGCGATTCCTCTACGACACGGCCCGGCAGTATCGCGAGAGCTTCGATGTCTATGGCACGAAAAAGAGCTTCGAGTGGACGCTGATCGAAGGCCAGCCGCACGTGTTGCACACGGCGAAGAAGCCGGAGCCGGAGATTCCCTCGCTGATCGAGGTGCCGGACTTTGCCCACCTGCTGCCCGAGCCAATCCGTCCGTTCACCCGCACGATCCAGGACGCCCAACACCGCTCGTTCATCCAGGGGGCGGGCCACGGCGGGTCCCATCCGCACCTGGTCCACGAGTTCGTCAGCGCCCTGGTTGAGGATCGCGACCCCTGGCCGAACGCGGTGCTGTCGGCCAACTGGACGTGCGTGGGCATTTGCGCGCACGAGTCGGCTCTGCGAGGCGGCGCGATCGTGCCGTTGCCTGAGTTTACCCGCGCCGGATGAGCACTTCCTCCGGCCACCTGGGAACGCGAGGGTGAACGAAGAATCCGCTGGCCCCATCCGGCCAACGTCGGCTGACTTTCCCCTACCACCGACTCCCGGTCATTAATCACCAGTCACCGGGCACACTCCCTGGTCACCAATCCGGGTTCCAACCCTGTGCGTCCCGGGTGGGCGCAACCGGTCCGAGTCTCCCGGGCAGGTCAGACGGCGCATTTTGCTTTGCCGAAGCGGCGCCGGTTTGGAACTTTTCCCGCATCGCCATGCACACCGCGCCTCAGCTCCTTCCGGCCGCCCGCTCGCGCACGGCCCTCCTCGCCGCCCTCGCCGCCGTGGTTCTGACCGGACTCGCCTCGGCGGCGGAGTCCGCCCCCGGGCTGCGCCCCATCCCGGCGGCGGACCTGGAAAAAATCCGTGCCGCCCTGCCCGAGCGGGCCACCGTGTCGCCGCAGAAGCCCCGGCGGCTGCTGGTGTTTGTGCGCAACGTGGGCTACGGCGGGCATCCCTCGGCCGAGTACGCCAACCATGCTGTCACCCTGATGGGCGAGAAAACCGGCGCGTTTGCCGCGGTGGTCCGTCGCGACCCGGAAGTCTTCCGCCGGGACAGCCTGGAACAGTTCGATGCGGTGTTCTTCAACAACTGCGTGGGCAACCTCTTCACCGATCCCGAACTGCGGCGCAACCTCGTCGAATTCGTCACCGGCGGCGGCGGGCTCTTGGGCGTACACGGAACCACCGTGGCCTTCACGCAATGGCCGGGCGCGGTCGAGGACTGGCCGGAATTTGGCTACCTGATCGGCGCCCGCGGCGCGGCCCACCGGGAAAGCACCGAGCACGTGTTCATCCGGCTCGACGACCCCGGTCATCCGCTCAACGCCGTCTTCGGCGGGCAGCACTGGGATTACCGCGACGAGTTTTTCCGCGTGGGCGAGCCCTGGTCGCGACGCCGGGTGCGCGTGCTCTTCAGCATGGACACCGCCCGGACCGACCAGCAGCAGGGTCGGGCCTTTGGCGCCCTGGAACGCGTGGACAACGACTACGCCCTGGCCTGGGTGCGCAGCTACGGACGCGGACGCACCTTCTACTGCACCATCGGCCACAACCCCTACGTCTTCTGGGACCCGCGCCTGCTCCGGTTTTACCTCGATGCGATCCAGTTCGCGCTGGGCGACCTGCCCGCGCCCACCACCCCCAGCGCGTGGCTCACGCCGGCCCTGCGCGCCCAGGAACGATTGGGGTGGCGGCTGGGCATCGAGGCCTACACCTTCCACCGCGTCAGCTTCTTCGAGACGGTGGACCGCGCGGCGCGCCTGGGCATCCCCTATGTGGGCGGGCTCAGCTTCCAAAAGGTCAGCCCGGATATTCCGAAGAACTTCGACCCCGGGCTCAGCGAGGACGAGTTGCGCGCCATCCGGCTCAAGCTCGCCGACGCGGGCGTGCGCCTGCTCACCTTTTACCTCCACGATATCCCTGGCGATGAGGCCGGATGCCGGCGGGTCTTCGAGTTCGGGCGGCAGCTCGGCATCGAGACCTTCATGAGCGAACCCCGGATTGAGGCGCTGGACGTGATCGAGCGCTTTGCCGACGCCTACGGCATCAATGTGGGCCTCCATAATCACGATCCGCAGGCTTCTCCCCACTACTGGAGCCCGGACGCCATCCTGCAGGTCTGCGCCGGCCGCAGCCCGCGGCTGGGCGCGGCGGCGGATGTCGGCTACTGGATGCGCGCCGGGATTGATCCGGTGGCGGGGTTGCGCCGTCTCGGCGCGCGGCTCATCACGCTGCAAATGCACGATCTGAACGAGGTGTCGCCGCGGGGCGCCGACGTGCCGTGGGGAACGGGCCAAGGCCGCTCCGCGGAGATCTTCCGGGAACTGCGCCGGCTGGGAGTGAAGCCCACCATGATCGGCCTCGAGTACTCGAAAGATTTCGACAACAACCTCGAGGCCGTGGCCCAATGCGCGGAGTTCTTCAACCGCCTGACCCTTGAACTGGCGCCATGATCCCGGGCGATTTCGCTTCCCCTGCGCGCTTCCCCTCGCGCGCCGGTGGGCGCCCGGGTTGGACGGCAATCGCGACGCTCGGGCTGGGGAGCGCCCTGCTCCGCGCCGCGCCGGCGCCCGTGCTGCAGCCCGACGGCCTGCCCGCCTCGCCGGATTTCTTCCCCATCGCCGTCTGGCTCCAGCCGCCGGCCCGGGCGGCGGCCTATCGCGCGGCCGGCATCAACCTCTACGTCGGCCTGTGGCGCGGCCCCACGGAGGCGCACCTGACCGCCCTGCGCGCGGCCGGCATGCCGGTCATCTGCCACCAGAACGACGTGGGCCTCGCGCATCGCCACGACCCCATCATCGCCGGCTGGATGCACGACGATGAACCGGACAACGCGCAGCCGCTGGGCGAGGGCCGCGGCTGGGGGCCGCCCATCCCGCCCGCGCGCCTCCTCGCCGACTACCACCGCCTGCGGCAGCGCGATCCCACCCGCCCGGTGCTGTTGAATCTTGGCCAGGGCGTGGCCTGGGACGACTGGCATGGCCGGGGCGTGCGCACCCGCCATCCCGAGGATTACCCCGAGTACGTGCGGGGCGCGGACATCGTGTCGTTTGACATCTACCCCGTCACTCATCCCCACCCGGCCGTTAGCAGCAACCTGTGGTACGTTGCCCGCGGCGTCGAGCGCCTGGTGCAATGGGCCGGCGGCGCCCGTCCGGTTTGGAGCTGCATCGAGTGCACCCGCATCTCGCATCCCACCGCCCGGCCCACCCCGCACCAGGTGCGCGCCATGGTCTGGATGGCGCTCATCCACGGCGCGCGCGGTCTGATCTACTTCGTCCACGAGTGGCAGCCCCGCTTCAACGAGTCGGCCCTGCTGGACGACCCGGAAATGCTGGCCGCCGTCACCCGCCTCAACCGGCGCATCCGGGAACTGGCCCCGGTGTTGAACTCGCCCGCGGTCCCGGACCTGGCGGAAGTGCGCGTGGCAGACCCGGAGGCGCCGGTCGCCATGACGGCCCGGCGACACGGCGACGCGACGTACCTCTTTGCCGTGGCCCTCCGCAACCGGCCTGCTTCCGCGCGCTTTGTTCTGCGCGAGATGCCCGACGGCAGCCGCGTTGAGGTGCTGGACGAAGACCGCTTTCTCACCCTGCGCGAGGGCGGGTTCACGGAGGCGTTCGGTGGGTACGATGTGCGACTGTACCGCCTCACCGCCCCCTGACGCCCGGCGTTGCGTCGGGCGGCGCCGGCCTTACACTCGCCGGCCATGCAGGCACGCCACCTGACGTTTTCCCTCGTCCTCTCCGTCCTGTTCGTCGCCAGCGCCGCCTTGACCGCGGCCGAAGTGCTCAATGTCCGCGCCTTCGGCGCGCGGGGAGACGGCCGGACTGACGACACCGCCGCGTTCCAAAAGGCGCTGGACGCCGCCGCGCGTGAGGGCGGGGGCACGGTGTTCGCTCCGGCGGGGAACTACTTTTTTTCCGGCCGCCTGAGCGTGCCCAACGCCGTCACCCTGCGGGGCGTCTGGGAATCCGTGCCCGCGCACAACGGGATTCGCGACGCCGGCCTGCCCAAACCCACCGACGACGGCACCACGTTCCTGGTTACCGCCGACGCCGGAACCGAGGACGCGCCGGCCTTTATCACCCTCAACGTCAACAGCACCCTCAAGGGCGTGGTGATTTACTATCCCCACCAGAAGCCGGACGAGGAGCCCACGCCCTATCCGTACGCCATCGCCCTGCGCGGCAAAAACCCGGCGGTGCTGGCGGTCGAGCTGCTCAACCCCTACAACGGCATTGACGCCTCCCGCAACGAACGCCACCTCATCCGGGACGTGCACGGCCAGCCCCTGCGCCGGGGCATCTACGTGGACGAGATTTACGACATCGGGCGCATCGAAAACGTCCACTTCAATCCCTGGTGGAGTATGCGGCCCAAACTCTTCCAGTGGCAGATGGAAAACGGCGAGGCCTTCATCTTCGGTCGCACGGACTGGCAATACGTCTTCAACACCTTCTGCTACGGCTACCACGTTGGCTACCGTTTCATCAAAACCCGGGCCGGCGTCTGCAACGGCAACTTCCTGGGCCTCGGCGCCGACGACTGCCAGACCGCCCTGGTGGTCGAGGAATGCGCCCCTTACGGCCTGCTCATCACCAACGGCGAATTCGTCAGCTTCCGCGGCCCGGACCCGACGATGATTGACGTGCGGCCATCAAACACCGGCGTCGTGCGCGTTGTGAACTGCGCGTTCTGGGGGCCGTGTCACCAGATCGCCCGGGTGGCGGGCCGGGGCACGGTGGGGTTCAGCGACTGCACCTTCGTGCAGTGGGACGCGAAACAGGAGGGCCGGCCCGCGATCCGGGCCGCCGGCGGCACGCTGCTGGTGCGCGGCTGCGAGTTCCGGGCCGACCGCCCGCAGATCGAGCTGGGCGAGGGCGTCCGTCGGGCGGTGATCACCGACAACGTCTTCACCGGCGCGGCGCGGGTGACCCACCGCGGCGCCGGCCGCGTACACATGGCCAACAACATCGCCGACTAGCCGCCGCGCGCGCCTGTTCCCTTCGCCATGCCCCGGCGCAAATCTCCCACCGCCCCGGCCCCGGACGGCGGTGAAAGCGACGGGTCCGTTGGGAACAAGGTATTCTGTGTGCATCCGCCGGACGGAAAGCTAAAGTATGACCAATATGAAAAAGGACAGGACCGCGGTCCGATCGCCCATCCGGATTGATTATGAGCGCCTGGCGGAATTTTGCCGGCAGCGCGGCATCCGGAAACTCTCGTTATTTGGCTCGGCGCTGCGGGAGGATTTTGACCCGGCCCGTAGTGACGTGGACGTGCTGGCAGAGTTTCATCCTGAAGCGCTGCGTGCTTCGGGATGGGACTTCTTCCTTTATGGGGAGCAATTGAGCGAAATCCTGGGCCACAAGGTGGATTTCTGCACGAACCTGCGGCCCTGGCTGAAACCGTTGGTGGCAAAACAAGCGGTCACCCTCTACGATGAATCCGCATCATAACCCGCGCGGGCCAATGCTCGACATGCGCGAGTACGCGCAGCGGGTCATTGAACTGACAGCCGGCCAGACCCCGGAGACGTTCGGGCCCGGGGGAGACTGGCGCTTGCGCGCAAGCTTGGAGCGAATGTTGGAACTGATCGGTGAAGCTGCCAACCGCGTGCCGAAGGAAACGCAGGCCAGGTTTCCCGAGATCCCTTGGGCAGCCATTATTGGCATGCGTAACATTTTGATTCACGCGTACGACTCGATTGACCCGGTCAAGTTGTGGTACGCTGCGACGTTGAGTGTGCCGGAATTGCTGAAGCACCTGGACCGGGCCCTCGAACAGATGCCCCCGTTTGAAAGCTGAAGGTGTGTGAAATCGGATCCGCACCAACCCGAAATCCCTGTTCAGCCGGTCAACAAACCAATCCTGTGCGGCCCGCACGAAGCGCGACGGCGCACCAGGTGAGCAACCCGGCCGAGTGACGCGACGACAGGCGAGGCCTCGCGGTTTCCGGCCTCCGTCCGACCGATTTCTGCTCTCAGAGGCGGCGCCCGGCAACGCCATGCTCCCGCTCAAGGGCTTTGCCGAAGAGGGACGCCCACGGTTTAAAAACGGTTTGAAATGCGCTCGCCGGAAGGCAAGGACTTCGGGTTGGCTGGCGGCACAATTGAATCCGGATCCGCGTCCCGGCGCTGGCGGGGGCAAGCAGAAAAATAGATTGCCCGCTTTATGCGGTCCGAAAACCCGGAACTCTGCATCACAAAATCCGATTCGGCGTCACGGATGGACCGAACCCCCTGTTCAGCGATCGCGTCCGGCAAGGACCAGAAGCGGACCCGCGTCTGGGCGGCGGCGTTGCTGCTGCTGGCCGGGTGCACGCCGCGGGACGCCGCCCCGCCGGCGGCGTCCGAACCGCCGCTTCGGGTCAAAACGGCCGTGGTGCAACCGGCCCCACCGAACGCCCGGTTGCGCCTTTCCGGCATCGTGCGCGCCCGACAGGAGATTCCCCTCGCTTTCCAGGTGGCGGGCCGGATCGTGGAACGACGCGCCGACGCGGGCCTGATGGTTTCCCAGGGGGAGGCGTTGTTCGTGCTGGACGAACGGGAGTTTCGGGCAGAGCTCCGGGGCGCGGAAGCCCGGCTTCGCGCGGCGGAAATCGAAGCAGCCGACGCGCGGACCGAGCGCGAGCGGGTGCGCGGGCTTCTGGCGGACCGCGCGGTCAGCCAGCAGGATTTCGATCGGGCGGACACGCTGGCGCGCGCTGCGGAGGGGCGTCTGATTGCGGCGCGCAGCGCGGTCGAGCTGGCGCAACACGCTTTCGAGTACACCCGGCTGACCGCGCCGAGGCTGGGTCTCCTGCTGGAAGTAACCGGCGAGGTCGGACAGTTCGTGGGCCCCGGACAGGTGGTGGCGGTGCTGGCGGCGGAGGGCGACCGGGAAATCGAGGTGGCCCTGCCGTCCTCGGTGGCTGCGCAGCCGCCGGCTGCGGGCCGGGTCTGGTTGGACCCGCGGGCGAACCGGTCCGCGTCACCTTGCGCGAAGTGGTGGGCGCCGCGAATCCCGTCAGTCGCACCTGGTGGGCGCGTTATCGTCTGCCCGGTAGCGTGGGGATGCCGTTGGGAACAGTGGCGCAAGTCGAGCTGGAAGGGCGGCCTGCCGCGCCCGACCTGTGCCGGGTCCAACTGGGGGCGCTGGACAAGCGCGGTCAGCGCCCGCAGAAGTGAGTCAACGACGCGGGCACGGCCCAACCGCACCCGGTGGAGGTGGTGAAACTGAGCGACGACTTTGCGCTGATTCTGACGGACCGGCCGCCGCGGGAGCGGGCGCACGCCGCCGAAGCGGTGCGGAACCGGCTGGCCCGCGTGCCCGGCGTGCAAAAGGCCGTGGTGATCGAAGAACGACCCGAGCGGGTGTTCCTCGAGTTTGACCTGCCGCGGCTTCTGGTGCTGGGGCTTTCGGCCCCGGCGGTCTTCGAGGCGATTGACGCGCACAACCGCCTCCTGCCGGCCGGTCAAATCGAAACCCGGGGACCGTGGGTGTACCTGCGCCTGGACGCGGACCTGGCGGATCTGGAGACCCTGCGCGCGGCGCCGATTCGCGCCGGCGAACACGTTTTGCGGCTGGGCGAAATCGCCACGGTGCACCGGGGGTACGAAGAGCCGCCGCCGTACCTCGCCCGGGTGGGGGGCGAGGACGCGGTGGTGCGGCGCGCCCGCCCGGTGGTGCTGACGGGTTTCTGGGGGCCGATGGCCCACGTGCTCATCGGCGGCCTGGCTTCCAGCACGCTCATCCCCCTGTTCGCCGTGCCGGCGCTGTCTGCGCGCGGCTTCACCCTGCCCGCCCAGCCGCCGCCCTCAACCCAACCGGACGCCGCAACCTCGTGAAGTCGTCACGACGGGGTGACTCCGTCGCCGGCGGGAGGAGGAGAAGCGGACGCGTTCGCCAGATTGGATGCGGAATTTTCGCCGCCAGGAAGGCCGACCGGCTCCACCGATGCGCCCGCGACGGCGCCTCCGGGCACAGCCACTTCCCCCGCCGGCCTGTCGTGCGGCGCAGGCAGGCGCCGGGTTCAGAAGCGGGTATTCGCCGACCCTCCGCAGGTAGCCGGGGCTGGCCGCGTCCACGCCCGGCGCCTTGCAGCGTCCGCCGGACAGGCGGCCGAACAGCGTGTGCCGCCGGTTGAACCACGCTGTTGAGTGACAAGAAACCACTTCATCCCGGGGCCAATCTCCCCGGGGCGCGTTCACCACCCGATCAAAATGAGTCTCCCTGAGACACCAGGCGTGGACCTCCCCCTCCGCCCTGGCGCACGCCTCGCCCGGCGGGGTGAGGAACCACTCCCGGTCCCAGTCCTCATGGATGGTGGCTTTCCACCGGTCGCTGCGCCGTATCACGCTCATCCGCCGCAGCATGGAGCGAAGGCGGATGGTAAACCGCCCTCCGGATACTCAATGAGCAGTTTGCGTGCCCTGCGCCGAAGCCCGCCCAAGGAGGGCAACAGCGGTGAGGCTGCCGCAGGGTTGAGAGCCTGCCTGCACGGTGAGCCCGGCCGTCGGGTCTGCCGGGGCCTCATAATCTCAGGTCCGCATCGGTCACTGCGCCTTCGCTGGCGCTGCGGACGGTCAGCGCGTATTTGGCGAGCACGCCGCGGGTGTAACGCGGGGACGGCTTTTTCCAGGCTTTCTTCCGCCGCCGCAGCTCTATTGCGCTTACGTTGAGCGTGATCTCACGCCGCACGGCGTCAATCGTGATGGAATCGCCGTTTTTCACCAGGCCGATCGGGCCACCCACGTAGGCCTCGGGGGTAACATGGCCGACCACGAAACCGTGACTGCCACCGCTGAACCGGCCATCGGTGATCAGCGCCACGTCCTGGCCCAAGCCCCGGCCCATAATAGCGCTAGTGGGAGACAACATCTCGCGCATGCCCGGGCCTCCCTTGAGCCCCTCGCCGCGCACCACGACCACATGCCCCTTTTTAACTCGCCCTTTCAGAATGGCCTGCAGGGCCGTCTCTTCGCTCTCGAAGACGATGGCTTTGCCCTCGAATCGCAACCCTTCCTTGCCGGAGATTTTGGCCACAGCGCCTTCGGGGGCCAGGTTGCCGCGCAGAATTACCAAGTGGCTGTCTTTTTTGATGGGATCATGCAGCGGCCGGATGATAGTTTGCTCCGCCGGGTAGGGTTTCACGTCGGCCAGGGTTTCGGCCATCGTCTGATTGGTCACCGTCAGGCAATCGCCATGCAGCAGGCCGGCGTCAAGGAGCATTCTCATGAGCGGTCGGAGGCCGCCGATGGCAACGAGTTCGGACATGAGATGCTTGCCGCTGGGTTTGAGGTCGGCCAGCACGGGAACCCGTGTGCCGATGCGCGAGAAGTCGTCGAGCGTCAAGTTGACTCTGGCGGCATGCGCGATGGCGAGCAGATGCAACACGGCATTGGTTGAGCCCCCCAGAGCGATGACAACGGTGATGGCATTCTCGAACGCCTTGCGCGTCAGAATGTCCCGCGGGCGCAGCCCGGTCTTGAGCATGTTCACCACAGCGGCGCCCGCGCGGCGGCAGTCGTCTTTTTTGGCATCGGACACGGCATTTTGCGCAGAGCTGTTGGACAGGCTCATGCCGAGAGCTTCGATCGCGCTGGCCATGGTGTTGGCAGTGTACATGCCGCCGCAAGAGCCCGGTCCGGGGATGGCGCAGGCTTCCACGGCGCGCAGACCGGCGTCGTCTATCATGCCGGCGGCGTGCTGCCCCACCGCCTCGAACACGGAGACGATGTCGAGGCTGCGCTGCGGATTCGTCGTGAGGCAACCGGGGAGGATCGAGCCGCCGTAAACGAACACGGCCGGACGGTTCAACCGCGCAATGGCGATCATTGCGCCGGGCATGTTTTTGTCGCACCCCCCGATCGCCACTACCCCGTCCATGCCCTGGGCGGCCACTACCGCCTCGATGGAATCGGCAATGATTTCGCGCGACACCAGCGAGTATTTCATGCCCTCAGTCCCCATCGAGATGCCGTCCGACACCGTGATGGTGTTGAAGATGATGGCCTTGCCACCGGCCGCGTTCGCGCCCGCTTCCGCCTCCCGGGCCAGTTGATCAATGTGCATGGTGCACGGGGTGACCATGCTCCAGGTGGAGGCGATGCCGATGATGGGCTTGGCAAAATCCGCCTCCCGGAACCCGACCGGGTACAACATGGCCCTGGCCGGCGCGCGGTGCGGGCCATCCAGCACAATGCTGGAGTAGGGACGGAGCGGATCCGCAGCCGGCCGGGAGAATCGGCGCGAACGGGAGCTGGTGGCGCGCTTTTTCATTGCTCGCGCAGTGTGTGGGGAAACCAGCCCGGAGACAAGCCCCCGCTGTGCACGCGAGAAGGAGCGGGAAAGAAAGGAGTCGGCAGAGGGCCGTCCCACCTATTGATCCCCCTTCCTCTCCCGCCGCGCCGAGCAGGTTCGACCAGCTAGCGCCCGTGCCCATTTGGAACCGCCCTGCCATCCACTGCCGCGTCATGCCCGTCTCTGCTCGCAACTTCATCCTCCGGCTCCATTTTCGCCCGCTCACCTGGGGGCGCATGACCCAATCCGCGTCCAGCTCCGCTTGCGCAACCCCGTCCGCACCAATCGCTCCGTTTTCGCCCGGGCCTTGTCCCGCAGCTCCGCGCCTTGGAGCGCCGCTCCGCTGTGCAACTCCACCCCGGCCGGCAACTCCTTGCGAAGCGCCTCCTTGTCCCAGCACCAGCCCGCGGAATCCGTCCGTATTCCTCTGGCTCGCCTCGTATCAGGGCTGCCGCGGGACGCCCGGAGCGGGCGCGCACCGCCGGGGGCAGCGCGGCGGGAACGCGCGCTTCACCGCCCGGCGCCGGGCCGTTGATAAACCCGTACGTAATCCACCACAAACCGCTGCGGAAAGGCCTCCGCATCCACGCCTTTTTGCCCGCCCCACGTTCCCCCAATGGCCAGGTTCAGGATCAGGTACTGCGGGGCGTCAAACGGCCAGGAGTCGGGACCGGTGCCGTCGTTTTCCAGGGTGAAGTACTTCCGGTCATCCACGAAGAACTCCAGTTTGTCCGGCGACCACTCCACGGCATAGACGTGGAAGGCCTCCGCCGCGTCCGGCACGCGGGTGCGGGCGCCCCGGCCGTTGCCGCGGGTGTGGTTGTAGCCGCGGGTGTGCACGTTGGCATGCACCACGCCCGGGTCGTGCCCGACGTATTCGAGGATGTCAATCTCCCCGCATGCCGGCCAGCCCACCTGGCTGATGTTCGTGCCGAGGGTCCAAAAGGCCGGCCAGGTGCCGCGCGCGGCGGGCAGTTTGGCGCGCATCTCAAACCGCCCGTAGGTCCACGCAGCCAGCCCGCGGGTGGTCAGGCTCGCGGAGGTGTACTCGGCAAACTCCCGGCGCTCCTGCCAGCGACGCTCGGGGGCGTCCGGACGATACCGGGGATTGGGGAAACGCTCCCGGCGGGCCTCGAGGATCAAGCGACCGCCTTCGACGCGGGCGTTTTCACGGCGCCCCACCGTGTAGTACTGGAGCTCCTGATTGCGGACGAATCCCTCCTCGTACGTCCAGCGCGCGGGGTCCGGCAGGCCGTCGCGGTCGAACTCATCGGACCACACCAGTTGCCATTCGGCGGCGACGGCGGTCAGCACCGCGCCCCCCAGGGCGGAGATCAAGAACAGGCGTTTCATGGACGGCAGGATGCCGGGAGTGGACGGGGTCTGTCGAGCCGATGCCGGGCGGCGTCGGGAAGTTAACCGCGGCCCCCGGGCTTCGACGCGGCTTGCCGGGGGCTTTGGCGGAAAGGCCGCAATGACCGGTCATTCGAGCGGCGGCTGGATTTCCCACCGGTCGTGATCCAGATCAATGGTCACGCGGGTGCCGTCGGCAAAGGTGGTGCGTTGACGCCGCCGGCCGGCGTCAAGGAATTCGTGGCGGACCATCTCCAGGAGCGCCACGCGACGATGCAGCGCGCAGACCGTGCGCACGCGCTCCAGTTCCTCCGGGCCGGGACGCAGGTTGAGGTACGGCAGGCCCCCGTTGGCCAGCGCGTGCAACAGGCCCAGGTCGGTCTCCGGGATGCCCCAGTCGCCGCGTCCCAGCGACCAGGGGATGAGCAGCGCATCGTGGTACACCAGATTGAACAACGGAACCGGCACACCCAGGGCCGGGCCTTTGCCGGGATTGGGATTAAAGGCATACGGGCCGTGATGCACCAGGTCCAGATGCCGCACGGACCAGTCGCTGGGTTCCTCGGAACTGACCACGCCGCCCCAGGCGCGAACCGAGTCCAGGCATTTGCCCCGGTAGCGCAGGCACTCGGCGCGGGTGACCGGGTGTTCGGGGTGATAGCATTCGTCCGGAGGCACCACGGAGAAGACATCCAGGTAGGCGCCGCGCAGTGGAATGCCCCGCTCCAACAGGGCGCGGTGGTTCTTGCGGACGTGCCCCGGCGCGAGGCTGGGGCAGAGGATGGACTGCCGCCCGCCGTACCAAATGCTGTGCAGCGGCCGGGCGCCAGATTCGTCCACGAGGGTGTGCCGCTCCTGGTAGGACCGCGCGTCGAGATAGTAATCCCGGTACTGATCGTGAATGACAAAGAGATACCCCAACCGGTCGCAGGTCTCGGCGAAGGCCCGCAGCCCCTCCCAGCCGCCGGCCTCCGGGCAGGGCGGCAGCACGTCCGGGTGCAGGTTGTCGTAACCCCGCAATCCCCAGCCATCCAGATGCACGTAGGCCTGGACGACGCCGTGGGCGGCCAGTTCTTCCAAATCCCGGGCGCGCGCGGCGAAGGTCACCAACTGGTGGTTGTGCGCCGGGTCGTCGCGCCGGTAGTAGCTGGACTCCGGCTGGATGTGGTAGAGGATGCCGGTATGGACCACCGGCGCGCCCAGGAGCCGGGCCACGGACGGATTGCGGGCGATCTTTTCCCGCAGCGACACAAACCGCCCGGTGGCGATGGCGTGTCGGCGATAGCGTTTGGCCAGGTCCACATAGTTGCCGGAGTTCAGAAAGCACATCCGGGCGCGCCGGGGATAGGCCAGGCGCCCCAGGGAATGAACCCAGCGCGGCCCGATCCGCGTGGGGCCTCCGGCCGGGTGGTCGAAATGGCAGCCGCCGTCCTCAGGTGTTTCAAGGATCACCAGCAGCGCCGCGGCGCCCTGTTCATGGCCCCACCACGGCTGGTAAAGTCCGCGGCCGAAGCTGAGGGTGTCATATAACCAGGTCTTCTCCGGCCAGGCGCGGGGCAGCCACATCCCTTGCATGAACGGCACCACCGTGGCGTCGAGCGATTCGGCCGCCAGCCCGGGCGGCCAATCGCACTGCCGCACGCGCGCGGCGCCGTCGGTTGCCGTCAGGGTGGTTACCAGGTCCTCGTCTCCGCCTTCCAGGCAGAGGAAGAGTTGCAACCGGAGGTCCAGCGGTTGTTCGCCGCCGCGAAAGCCGGCGAGGGTCACCTTGACCCCGGTTTGAAACCCGGTGTCATAAACCTCCACTTCCCGCTCTGTCGCGTCGGTCAGTGCCAGGGAATGGGTGTGTTCGCCGTGCCGTACCACAAGGTCGCCCGCCCGGGAGGAGGCAAACTGCCAGAGCGTCCCGCCCGCGTGCACCCGCAAGGCCAGCGTGTCCGGGGAGAACTTCACCCGCTGACGCGCGCCCGTGATGCGCCACACCCCGGCGTCAGCCGCGTGATGGACGTGAAACGCGGAGGCGAGCGCCTCGTCCGGCACGTCGGCCGCCTGGGGAGCGCCGGCCCAAAGGACGCCGGCGAGAAACACGGGCTTCATGAAGCGGCAGGCGAGAGGGCCTCTCCACAGGGGACAAGCATTCCCCCGTCCGTCGCTCAGGGAGGAAGTTGTTGCTTGCGGCTGGCGGTCGTGGGTGGGACACGAGCTCGTTGCGCGCCGGCGCCCTCGCTCGGCCCAGACGCGCTGCGCCGGGCGAGCATTCGGCTTCGATCGCGGTTGCGCCGAGGGAGGTTCCTCCTAGTTTCCGCGCGAGCAACAAACATCTTGGACATCATGCAACCGACACAAACGAATCCGTGTTTCTTCCTCCCGGCCGCCGGCGGGCAAAATTCCTCGCCACGCGCCGGCTCGAAGAGGTGGCGCCGCGCGCCCCTTCGTCTCACCGGCCTGCTGGCGATGCTGGCCGGGATGCCGGGGCTGCTGGCGGACCGCTGGAACTGGGACACCCAACTGCCTGAAGTGGCCTGGCAGGCCGAAATCGGAGCGGGCTTCTCGGGAGTGGCCGTGTCGGACGGGCGGGTGGTGGCCTTCGGCAACGAGAACGACGAGGACCGCGTGACCTGCCTGGAGGCCGCCACTGGCCGCGTCTTGTGGACCTACCGGTACCCGTCCCGAGCCTTGGGCATCGCCAAACCCGACGAAGCCGGTCCGCGGGTCACCCCGCTGGCGCACGGCGGCGCGGTGTACACGCTCAGCCGACACGGGCTGCTGTTGTGCCTGGAGGAGACGGACGGGCGGTTGCGCTGGTGGCTGGATGTGGCGCGCGAGATCGGCGAGCCGCCGCCCTACTGGGGATTCAGCGGCTCGCCCCTGGTGTGGGGCGATTTGTTGATCTGGCCGGTGGGCGCTCACGGGCTGGCGCTGCGCGCGGCCACCGGCGAGATGGTTTGGAAATCCGATCCGCGACCGTCCGAGGTGTGGAAGAATGTGCCGGTCGGCGTCTCCGGCTACATCAGCCCGCAAATCGTCGAACGAGCTGGACGGCAACGGGTGGGTCTGGCCAGCGAGAATCGCTGGTGGTTGGTGGACCCGGCAACCGGCAAGCCCGAGTGGTCCACGCCGTGGGAGGTGCCTTACGGCGTGACGGCCGCACAGCCGGCCATGACCGGTCAGGGCGTCCTGCTCAGCGGCGGTTATGGCTACGGCCTCCGGCTGGTGGAGCTGGACGGTGAGGGGGAACCGCGGTGGCATACCAAAAACTTGCGCAGCCACTTCGCCCCCCTCGCCGTGGTGGCCGGGTTCGTTTACGGGATTGACGGGAACCAGCAGGACGGCGCTCGCTGTGAGCTGCGCTGCCTGCGCCTGGACACGGGCGAGGCGCGTTGGGCACGCGAGCGATTCGGCTTTGCCAACCTGACGCTGGCGGAAGGACGCCTGCTGATTCTCACCGCCCGCGGCGAGCTGGTACTGGTTCAGCCCGATCCCGAACGCTATCGCGAACTGGGCCGCGTGCAGGTGTTGGGCGGGGAAAGCTGGACGGCGCCTCAGGTCCACGGCCCGGCGGTGTATGTCCGCAACAAGCAGGGCACCCTGGCGCGGGTCAACCTGCCCGGCGCCGGGCGGTGAAACGGCCCCGGGTGTATGGAATGATCCCGGACTGCCAAGCCGGCGTCGCTGTTGACCTGGTTCGAACAGACCGAACGTGGTGCTTGACCGGGACCGGCAGTTGTCCTAAAAGGTGGGCGTCGAATGAAACAGAACGCGCTCACTCCTCTGCTGCGGGTCGTCGTTGTAGTCGCCGCCGCCGCCGGCGGGTTGTGTCGCGCGTAATTGACCTTGGCGTAGAACAACCCACGGCTGGCCGTCAGTCGTGGGTTTTTTGTTACCGCGACCGGCCGCCGCCAACACTCGTAGAAACCGATGAACAAACACCGAAAAACCGCCAAAACCACCGCTCCCTCCACGCGCCGCGGAACGCTGGGCGCCCCGATGCTGGGCAGCGAGATTCTCGTCAAGGCACTCGAGCGGGAGGGGGTCGAGGTCATCTTTGCCTACCCCGGGGGCGCCAGCATGGAGGTTCACCAGGCTCTGACCCGCTCGAAGCAAATCCGCACCTACCTGCCCCGGCACGAACAGGGCGGGGTGTTTGCCGCGGAGGGATATGCCCGGGCCACGGGCCGGGCAGGGGTGTGCATGGCCACCAGCGGCCCCGGCGCCACCAACCTGGTGACGGGCATTGCCGACGCGTACATGGATTCGGTGCCGCTGGTGGCCATCACCGGCCAGGTACCGCAGCACATGATCGGCAAGGGAGCCTTCCAGGAGACAGACATCTTCGGCATGACCCTGCCGGTGGTGAAGCACAGCTATCTGGTGACCGATGTCAACGACCTGCCGCGCATCGTCAAGGAGGCCTTTTATATCGCCCAGACGGGGCGGCCGGGGCCGGTGGTGATTGACCTGCCCAAAAACGTGCAGCAGCAACGCACCCAGCCGGTATTTCCGGACCGGGTGGAACTGCGCGGCTACCATCCCGATCGCCGGGCGGACGAGGTGGCCCTGCATGAGATTCTCGGGCTCGTCGAGAAGTCCGAGCGGCCGGTGTTGTACTGCGGTGGAGGCATCATTACCAGCGGGGCGTCCGAGGAATTGCGCCGCTTTGCCTGGGCCACGGGCATTCCGGTTACCACCACCATCATGGGCTGTGGGGCGTTTCCCGAGACCGACCCGCTCTCGCTCAAGTGGCTGGGCATGCATGGCGCCGCCTACGCCAACTGGGCCGTGGCCGAGGCCGACCTGCTGCTGGCCTTCGGGGTGCGGTTTGACGACCGGGTGACGGGCAAGGTGGAGAAGTTCTGCGAGCACGGCACCATCGTGCACGTGGACATTGATCCCGCGGAGATCAACAAAAACCGCCGGGTCCATCTGCCGATCGTCAGCGACATCAAATACGCCCTGCACCGGCTGAACACCCTGCTGGCCGAGCGGCCCGTGCAGAAACAATTCACCGCCTGGCATCGGCGCATTGCCGAGCTCAAGGCCCGGGCGCCGTTGCGCTGGCAGCTCACCCCGGAGGTCCTCAAATCCCGGCACGTGCGCGATCACGTGGGCGGCGACCCCTCCCAGGTCATTCTGCCGCAGGAGGCGATTGCCGTGTTGTACGAGTTGACCGGCGGAGACGCCATCCTCACCACCGGCGTGGGGCAGCATCAGATGTGGGCGGGGCAGTTTTACCAGTTCACCCGCCCGCGGCAGTTCATCACCAGCGCCGGCCTGGGCGCCATGGGCTACGGGTACCCCGCGGCGCTGGGCGCCAAGGTGGCCTGTCCGGACAAGGAGGTCATTGACATTGACGGGGACGGCTCCTTCCTCATGAACATCCAGGAGCTGGCTATGGCGCACATCGAGGGCATTGCCGCCAAGGCGATGGTGCTCAACAACCAACACCTGGGCATGGTGGTGCAGTGGGAAGACCGGTTCTACAACAGCAACCGCGGCCACACCTACCTGGGCGACCCGCAGCATCGGGAGCAAATCTACCCCGACTTCGTCGCCATTGCGGGGGCGTTCAACGTGCCCTGCGAGCGCGTCCTGTTCCGGCGCGACCTGCGCGCGGCCGTTCAACGGATGCTGGATTCGAAAGAGCCCTACGTGCTGGACGTCATCACCCCCTACACCGAGCACGTGCTACCCTTCATCCCCGCCGGGAAAACCGTCGAGGACATGATCTGGCAGCAATAAGGAGACCGGGCGCTCAGGGTTCCTGCTGCAGCCAGCCCTGCTGCATGGCGTACTGCACCATTTCCACGCGACCGCGCAGTCCTAGTTTGTCGGCAATGCGCTGGCGGTAGGTCTCGACGGTTTTGACGCTGAGGTTGAGGCGACCGGCGATCTCCTTGTTGGCGTACCCCCAGGCCAGCAGGCGGATGACCTGTTCCTCGCGATCGCTTAATCCCCGGGCGGTGGGAGTGCTATCCACCTCCGGCCGGAAGCCCTTGAGCAGGGCCTTTTCGGCCAGTGCGGGCTCGTAGTGCGACTTGCCGGCGGCCACATCGCGGATGGTCTGGATGAGCCGTTCCGAGGGGGAGCGCTTGAGCACGTATCCATCGGCCCCGGCCCGGAGCAGGCCGATCAGGTAGCTCTCGTCCTCGTGCATGGTCAGAGCAAGAACGCGGATGCCCGGGCACTCGGCCTTGATTTGGCGGGCGGTCTCGATGCCGCCCAGCACGGGCATGGAGAGGTCCAAGACCACCAGGTCCGGTTTGAGCCGGCGGGTCAACTCCAGCGCCTGGCGGCCGTCAGCGGCCTGCCCCACGACCTTGAGGCCGGGCTGGCTGTTGATCAGCATCGCCAAGCCCTCGCGCAGGATGGTGTGGTCATCGGCCAAAATGACACGAACGGCAGCCATGGCGTCAGGCGGGAAGCGCCTCCGGAACGGGCAGGGGCACGGTGGCCAGAATGGTGGTGCCCTCGCCGGGGTGAGATTCCACGGTGAGGGAGCCGCCGATCAGGAGCATGCGTTCCTGCATGCCCACCAGACCCAGACGCTTGCGAATGTCGCCGTTGCGGCTCAGGGCCTCGTAATCAAACCCCCGGCCGTCGTCCTCCACGATCAGGGCGACCGCGTCCTCGCGACGCTGGAGCAACAAGCTCACGGTGCGCGCGCGGGCGTGGAAATACACGTTGGACAGCGCCTCCTGGGCCACGCGGTACAGCGCGGTTTCCACCCGCAAGGGCAGCCGTTCGATGCCCATGTTCTGGCTGTGGAATTTGATCGGGATCCGGGCGCGTTGAGACCATTCCATGCTGTAACGCTGCAGCGCCACATCCAGTCCGAAATCATCCAACGCGGGCGGGCGCAGGTCCCAGGCCATCCGGTGCATGGCCTGGACCAGCCGGGAGGCCAGCTCGCTCAGCCGCTGGATTTCCGCGTTCAACACCTCGGGATCATTCAAGTAGTGCCGCAGGAGGTTGAGCCCCAGATTCAGCGCGTTGAGTTCCTGCCCCAACTGGTCGTGCAGCTCCCGGGCCACATTGGCCCGCTCGGTTTCCTGCAGGTCCACCAGCCGGCTCAGGGCCTGAAGGTGGCTGGCCTCGGCCAGCTTGCGCTGGGCAATCTCCCGGGTGAGCACCTCGTTGGCCCGACGCAACGCCGCGGTGCGTTCCGCCACGCGGTGCTCCAGCTCGGCACGGGCCGCCTCAAGCGCCGCCTCGGCCGCTTTTTGGCGGGTGATATCGCGCAGGTAAACCAGGATTTCCACCGGCTGTCCGGCCTCGTCAAACACCCCGGTGGCGTCCAGCAGCACCCACACCACGCGGCCGTCCCGGGTCTGGCAACGGTGCTCGTCTTCAAGGTTTCGCCGCCGGCCCAGGCGCAGGTGCTCCAGCATTGCTTCGGCCCGCGCCCAATCCTCGGGGTGGGTGACTGCCAGGCAGCTCATGGCCCGCAATTCCGCTTCGGAGTAGCCCAGCAATTCACAGAGAGCCGGCGGCGCCTCCAGAAACCGCCCGTCCAGGTCCAAACGCACCAGCATCGTCCGGGCAAAGGCCTCGGCCCGACGGCGCAGGGACTCGCTGCGCTGCAGGGCGGTCTCGGCCGCGCGCCGGGCGGCGTTGTCCGCCTCCAACTGGGCGGTGCGTTCCGCCACGCGCGATTCCAAGACCTGATTCAGCCGCCGCAACTCTTCCTGGGCACGCTGACGCTGGCTGACCACAATGGCCGTGGTCATCCCCACGAGCGCCGTCATCATCACAAACACTTCTGCCGCCATCAGGCTGTAGCCCGCGGGCAGCGCGGTAAACACTCCGCCCCCGCGACGGGCGCCAACCAACACGACCGCGCCCAGCAACCCTGCCAGTAGGGCAGTTTCGCGCGGACTGAAGCGCAACGCTGCGGCCACCACCAAGGCGGTGGGCAGGTAGGCGGTGACGATGCGGAGCGGGGTGACCCCGCTTGAACCGGTGAAGGCGTACGCGGCGGAGGCCACCAGGGCAACCGTCACCACGGCGCATTCCCGGATTTTCTTGTAATTCCACCACCCGGGCGGCTGTCGGATGCCCAGCACCACCAAGGGAGCCAGAACCACCGCGCTCACCCCGGGCGCCAGCCAGCACTGGGCCCAGCCCGGCGCTGCCAGGTCCGGCGCCCGCCCTCCGGCCAGGGACTCCGCCACCAACCAAACGAAGGGAACGAGCAGCCCGGCATAAAACACAAAGCGCCCGAAGTGAAGCAGCGTAGCCAAAAAGGCTGGTCCGCCAGCCAGGCGCCCGACCAGCCAGGCGCCCGCCCCCGCTTGCGCGGCCGCCAGTCCCCCAGACAGCAGGGCAGCTCCCACGGGCCGTCCCGCCGTGATGCCCCCCAACGCCGCCCCCAGCACCAGCGGAATCAAGGCGCGCCTTGGATACAACAGCAGCAGTGCCACCCCGACGCCATAAACGAAGGGGTATTGAGTTTGGGAAGTTCCGGAGCCGAACATGGCAAAACCGGCAGTGGCCGCCACCCAAATGGTGGCGGTGAAACCTCCTCCCCTGAGGACCTCCTTGGGCCAGTCCCGCCGTTGTTGTGTCGCCTCAGCACCCATGTCTTCCCGTTCACTGCCGGGCCGGTTGAGCCTTGCTCGCGTTTCTCTTCCGGCAGCCACCCGGTTATTTCAGCCTAATCGGGCAAATTGCCCTTCCGTAGACAGAGTGAGTACTTAGCAAATCCGGCAATAATGTACAGCCCATTTTGCGAGGCGGCCCGAATAATTGCCAGCCGCCGCGGGGGAAGGGAGATTAACCCCGGCCAGTGTGCTGATAAGAAAGACGCGGCAATCCCGGACCGGTCATGAGATGGTGGGGAACTGCCCGCCCGGCACAGGTCCGCTTCACAATCTGTCCGGGGGCGTGGCCGCGGAACGCGCCCAATGCAGCCCCGGGCGGTTACTGCGGGTTGACTCGTAGTCGGTAAAATCGGGCTGATACACGGGGTTGGTTGGTGTCCGTGACCGCCACGGGCCGCAACGCCGCCGAACCCGGGTCGTGCACGCCGATCGAGTTCAACAGTTTCCAGGGTTCCCCGGGATTCAACCGGTCCGACCACTCGACATGGTAAGCCCGGTTGTTTGCCGCCTCGAAGCGCAGTTGCACCCCGCTGGCGGTTATTTCCAAACCTCCAATGGCCAGACGACTGCTCGGGTCCAGCGGGTCGGTGCCGGCCCCATACTCCTGTCCGGTGGTCAGGCCGTCGCCGTCCGGGTCGGCGTTCAGGCCGTCGGGCCAGGTCGGGTCCAGGCCGTGGGTCAACTCGTATAGGTCGTCCAAGCCGTCGGCATCGGTGTCCGCCCCGGCCGCAGCCACCCGTATCGGAACCGGCACGGTGGCCACCGCGCCCGCCGGGTTCAGTACCACCACCTGGTATTCACCGGCCTGATTTGGCTGAATGTTGGTCAGCACCAACGTGGCGTTGGTGGCACCGACCAGGGGCTGGTCGTCCTTGCGCCACTGAAAACTCAGCGGCCCTTCGCCCGTGGCCAACACTGAAAGCGTGACGGTACGACCCGCGACCGTGACCTGCCGTGCCGGGCTGCTCAGGATGCGCGGCAAGGGGGCCTCGAGAGCCGGGCCGCCCGGCGTGGGAACGGCCGCCCCCCAGGAGGCCGGGGCGTTGCCGTAAGCGGATTCGGGTCGGCGCTGCAGGGCGGGACCGAAACCATCCGCCCCGGCCGGCCAGGGATGACGGTCACGGTACTCCACCCGGTCCACCACCAGTTCCGCCGTGGGGGATTCCGCGTCGGTGCCGAGAGCGACCGGTTGGATCAGCTCGAGGCTTTCCCCGCTGTTGTCCAGTTTACCCTGCCACGGCCCCAACAGGCGCAGGGTCGGCAACGCTCCGTAGCGCTCGCGGAACTCGTTAGCCCGGGCCGGCTCGGCTTGTGGATCGAAACTCACCAGCACCAGCCGCTCGCCCGGCGCAAGGACGATGTTTTCGGGCAGGGTGAATTCAACGGCACCGCGCACTTTCCAAGTGTTGATGGGCGCGGCCGGGTCAAACAATGGCACGGCCTGATCGCGGTGGTTGACGAGCTCCAGGTACTCGTGTTCCGGCGCATCCCAGAACGCGCCATTGGTCCAGACATCCGGCGGGTGGTACATGATCTCGCTGAACACGACCGGGCTGACCCACGGCCCGGCGTTGGCGGCGCCCAGCGTGGGGGTATCCAGTAGCGCCACCTGTTCGTCACCGGTGCTGATCCGATGCAGGCCGAGGGTCATGCCCGCAGGTGCGGGGCCGAAGCTGAAACCGTGCTGATAACCGCTCAAGCGCCCCGCTGCGTCCGCCGAAAACACCCACACCTCCTCGCCCCCGGCGCTGAGGCCGAAGCTGTTGGCGCCTCCGCCGGGCGGGTTAAACTGGGACGCGTCCACCACCAGATATTCCCCGGCGCCGATGACGGTGCCTGCCGGGAGGGCGTACTTGGGCTGGCGGCGACGGTCGGACAGATACCATCCGGAAATGTCCACCGGCGCCCCGGTGGGGTTGAACAATTCGATGGCGTCGCGTCGGCCGGGTCCGGGTTTGGCCAGCACCTCCGTGATCAGGATGGGCGGCCGCGGCGGCGCGGGCGGCTCCTCCGCGCCGGGGGTGCCGCCGGGAACACTGCCGGGCCGCCAGCCCGCGGCCGTGCTCAGCACGGAGGGAGACGCATCCCAGTCCATCGGTACCAGCGCGAAACCCGCCCCATCCGTGGACGGATACCAGCGATCGTAGCGGAATTCCTGCACGAGTTCCTCCAGCGGCCCGATCAGGCGCACGGTTTCGCCCGCGTTGTCCAGGCGGCCTTCGTACTCGCCGGCCACCGGCAGGCCGGCGCCGTGCCGGCGCTCAAAGGCCGCCCGGTTGGCGACCACCAGCACGCGCGCGCCGGGAGCCAGCGAGGCGACGGCGCTGGTGGAGAAATCAAACCGGATGCCGGCGGTGAAGCGAAAACCCGCCAACGCCAGCGGCTCGCGGCCCGTGTTCACCAGCTCGATGAACTCGTAGTCGTTGGGGTCCTCCTCCGGCGGCGCGTCAGGACTGGCCGGTGGATGGTACATCAGTTCGCTGATGCGCAGGGGCGGCCTGGCGGTCACGAACGTGGCCACTGCCGGCCCGCTCCAGGTGTTGCCCTGGCGGGCGCGCGCAAAGACCCGAGCGCTGCGGTCCAGCAGGACCGGGCCCACGTACACCGAAGCGCGGGGGCTGAAGCCGCCGCCGGACAGACGCGGGTCGCTGCCGTCGAGGGTGAAAAACATCGTGGCCCCGGTCGGCCCGGTCAGGGTCAGGCGCGTGCCGGGGCGGACCCAACCGCCGGGGCGGTCGAACGTCGGCGCGCGCAGGTACTGGCTGTCAATCCACGCGAAGCGGTCGCGAATCCATTGTTTTTTGTTGGCAATGATCTGGGCGTAAGTGGGTTGGATGTAAATGGGCGGGTTGGGCCAGACGTACTGGTTCAGGCGCGGCCAGCGCTGGAAGTCCCGCGCCTGAGCCTCGTTGAGCAGTCCCGCCAGCTCGTCCAGGCGCGCCAGCACGTTGGTGGGGTTGAAAATGTTGGTCCGCAACGCGCTCCACCGGTCCGCGATCGCCTGGTTGAAGTCCGGGTCGCCGCTGCCGGCCCCCGCCGAGGGGGCGCCGCTGATGAGCCGCCGCAGCCAGAGGTGGTCGTCCGCGCTGCACAGCGGCCAGTACCAGCCCTGGGGATTCCAGCCCTCGAGGTAGTCGGCGTTGCCCAGGCTGAGATTCCAGTCCCAGATGGGGCTCATCTTGACCTTCCCGCCACGGTCCTTGTGCAGGTAGTTGCTCAGCCGGTAGCCGTCAATCTGCTTGGTGAACTCGACGATCCAGTGGTTGTCCACAAAGGAGGCCACGTCAATGAACGCCGCGTAATGCTGGCTGCCGGTGCGGGTCAGCCAGTTGGAGGCGTAGAGCGCCTCCTCGAAGGCGTTGAGGTAATTCCGCAGCCAGGCCTGCTGGGCCGGCGTGATCTCGCGCGGCTTGGGATCGTGGTACTTGAGGCGTTGCGCGCCAAAGCCCGCGCCGCCGCGGGTGGAAAAGTTCAGGTCTCCCGGGCTGTCCTTGTCCTTCTTGAAGATGTAGCCGCCGGTAATCTCCGGTTCCTGGGTATGCGCCGAGCTCAGCCGGGCCACGTTCACGCGGTTGCCGTCAATTTTGATCTTCTCCAGCAGCACATAGATGCCCCGGTAATCCGTGGTCCGAGTCAACACCCCCCCGGTCTCATCCACGAACACCTCCACCAGCCGCCGGCGCGGCGCGTAGTGGCCCATCTGCTCGTGCAGCTCGAAGGCGAGGACGTTGTTCAGGAAACTCTTGTCCGAGTACGGGCCGTGGAGCACCCAGTCCGATTCCGGCGGCAGGCCCAGCAGCGGCGCCTCGAGGTCCGCGCCCAGCGCGTCGTTCAATTCGAGGTTGTACTGCCTTTTGGGAAACCCCAGCGAGCTCTGCCCGCGGATTTCCATCAACCCCGGACCGCGATGCGACGCCGTGCCCAGCAGCGCCGCCCGTCCGCGATGCGGCTCAATGGCGGTCACGTACACCGGAAGGCGTGCGTCCGGTTGCAACGTGCCCTGGGCCGGCTGAAGGATCAGCAGTGGCAGGTTCGAGCTGAAATCAGCCAGGTTGGCCGCCACCAGATAATAGCCCTCGGCCACCACCCGGCTCGGCAGCAAGCCCTCCTGATACACCCGGGCCATGAGCACCGTGCCGCGGGTGAAGGTCAACGGACCGGTGTAGCGCAGGCCGTTTCCCCCCGGCACCGGCGCGCGCCCGTCCGTCGAGTAGTAAATAACGCCAGCGGGCGCGCTCAGGCTCACGGTCACCTGGTTGCTGACGTACAGCCCCCCGGGCAGGGACACCACCGGGTCCGGCGCAAAACCGGAACCGCCCGGCACGTTCGGCGCTCCGGGTGTGGGCGTGGGGAAAAACCCCCGCACCTGCGGGTCCACCGGATCCACCCCGTAGGAGATATCCGACCGCTGCGGGGGATAGACCGGAGCGAACTCAAACACCGCGTTGGTCCCGGGATCAAACAGGCCCAGATATTCGCCGTCGCTGGCCAGCCGGAAGTTGGTGTGCAGCTCACCCGCCGGATCACGCCGGTCCTTGCCCGAGGCCCACACCAGCAGGTAGCTCCGCGCAGGGAGGATCACCTCGGGCAAACGCCATTGGCCGGGGTTGGCGGCGGTGTCGGTGAGAAACCAGCCCGCCAGCGAAACCGGCTCGTCGCCCAGGTTCCGCAGCTCGATCCAGTCCGAGCGGTCTCCATCCCGGTCCCGCAGGCCGGTGCGGTTTTCGGCGAGAAACTCGGAGATAACGACCCGGACCGGGGGCAGCGTCTTGTCGAGGGTGCAGCTCCAGCTTGTGCCCGTAAACGGCACCCGCTCGGGCGTGGTGTCGGTGATTCCGTGGGCGTCAGCCCAGGCGAAGGTGACCACCCCCTCCGGCGGCTCGGGGAACCGAAACTCGTATTCCCGCGGCGAGATGATTTCCAGTCCCGTGGCGGGCGCCCCGTTGACCCGCAAATCAGCGGCGTCCACTCCGGTCACCTCGCGGTTGAACAGGACGTTCACGCTGGTGAGTGCGGACACCCGGGCCCCCGGCGGGGGCGAGACCGCTTCGACCTGCGGCGGTCGGTCGTCCACCTCGAGGATCAGTTGCGCCGCAAACAGGAAATCACTGCTGCCCGCCAGCGAGATGTTCGCCGCCTGCACAGCCAGGACATTGATGCCGCTGCGCAACAGACCGCCGACGTCGGTCCGCGTCAGGCGGAACACGTTCGGATTGTTGTCCGCGTTCACCGCGGGGGTGGTGTGGGTCAACTCTCCGGCCGGCAGGTTGACGCGGGCGATTTCCTGCCCGTTGAGCCACACCACGCACCCATCGTCCACCCGCAGGTCCAGTTGCAGAGACCGGACGTTCTGTGGCGCGAGTACCTCGAAACTCTTGCGCAGAAAGAGCGTGAGGTAGTTGCCGCGCATGTCGTTCAGCCGGGTGTTGCCGGTGTAGCCAGCGGCCTTGTCCTCATAAAAAAACGGCGCCAGCCCCGTCAGCCAGCCCTGATCCGGGAAATCCGGCTGCCGCCAGGCGGTCGGATCAGGCTCGGACGCGGGTTGAGTGCCCTTGAAATAACGCCAGTCGGTTTCCTCCTCGAATCCCGGCGCGGCCAGCGCCATCCCCAGCGTCACGGCGGCGCCCCAGAGCAGGGCCCGGGACACCACACCGAATCCCCTCGGTCGAACAGGGTGCGCGGTCAGGTGCATCTTGTGTGTCATCAGGCGTCTCAAACAGTCGTGGGCCGGGGACAAGCGCCGTTCGCTCCACAAGTGCTGCTGGGCAAGCTTTATGCCAAAATCAGCGCCGCGCCAGAAAAAGCAGGGCCGGGTACCTTGGGTCGCCTCCCGTTTTTGGCGGGGAAGATCGCCCGCCCGGAGGAAACGGCCACAGACCACGCGGAAGCCGCAGAAGAGGGGGAGGGCGGGCTGTCCCAGCCCGCCGCACTGGCTCTTGGTGTCCTTGGTGGTTTTGAACCTCGATCCGGACGGCTGGAAGCCGCCCTCTACGGCAGCCAGGATGGCTGCCGCTACCTCCGGCGCGCTCGGAGAGCGCGCCCTACCTGAGGTTGGGGCAATCCATCTCCGGTAGGGGGGGCTGTCCCAGCCCGCCGCAATTGGGCCGCTCGACCCTCGCGCCAGCGCTTGGAGTGCGCCGGCTGGCCGGCGCTTTACAATAGCGGCAGCCAGCGGCCGCACTCCAAACGCTCCGCGTTTTACAGGCCGTTCGATCTCGCTTCGGCAGCCAGAATGGCCGCCGCTGCGGTAGCGCCAGGCTTCCCAGCCAGCGGGCAGGGGAAAAGCAAAAGCCGATTGAGCAAAGAATGCCTCCCCAAACGCCAGACGCACCTGACTCCTGATTAAGCGACTCACCGAATACACCATTCACACATTTCACCATTCGCCAACTCCCTCCCACTTTCACCTTTCACCCTCCAACCGCTCGCCGCATAAACCCGCGCGTGAAGTGCTTTGTCACCGGCGCTACCGGATTCGTCGGCGCCAACCTGGTCCACGTCCTCAACGCCGCCGGCCACGCCGTCCGCGCCCTGGTCCGCCCGGACAGCGACCGTCGTGGTCTGGAGGGCGCCGACTACGAACCGGTCCACGCCAACCTCCTCGACCGCCGGGTCCTGGCCGGAGCGATGCGCGGCTGCGACTGGTGCTTCCATGTCGCTGCCAGCTACCACCTCTGGCTGCCGGACTACGCCCCGCTCTACGCCGCCAACGTGGACGGCACCCGCGCCGTGCTCGAAGCCGCCGGGGACGCCGGCTGCCATCGCATCGTGTACACCAGCACCGTGGGCGTGTTGCGACCCCCTCCCGCCGGCGCCGCCCTTCCCCCTCCGGCGGACGAAACCGCCCTGGCCACCGAGGCCGAAATGACCAACCCTTACAAGCACTCGAAATGGCTGGCGGAAAAAATCGCCCGCGACCTCGCCGCGCGGGGTCTGCCCGTGGTCATCGTCAACCCCACCGCCCCGGTCGGCCCGCGCGATGTCAAACCCACCCCCACCGGCCAGATCATCGTGGACTTCCTCAACCGCGCCCTGCCCGCCTACCTTGACACCGGCCTGAACTGGGTGCATGTGCGCGACGTGGCCGTGGGACATCTCCGTGCCGCCGAACGCGGACGCGTGGGTGAGCGCTACATCCTTGGCCACGCCGACGGAAACTGGACCCTGCGCGAGACCCTGGCCGTGCTGGCCGAACTCACCGGCCTGCCCGCCCCGCGCTGGCGCATCCCCTGGTGGGTGGCCCGGCTCGCCGCCTCCGTGGATGAAGCGCGCGCCCGGTTCACCCGCCGCCCACCGCGCGCCTCTCGCGCCGGCGTGCGCATGGCCCGCTACAAGATGTTCTTCAGCCCCGCCCGGGCCCTCCGCGAGTTGGACCTGCCGCAAACCCCGCCCCGCCAGGCCCTCGCCGAGGCAGTCGAGTGGTTCCGCGCCCACGGCTATGTGCGACGGGCCTGAGGCCGGCTGCGGCTGCGCGCCCGTCCCGGTTTAAAACCGCTCCACCAGTTTTTCGATCAAGAACGAACTTTCGCGCAGCGCCTGCTCGCGGAACGGCCCGAACCACTCCGCCACCCGTGCAAACTCGCGCTCGAAGGCGGCCGGCCCTTCGCGCTCGAGCAACTCCACTCCCTGCCGCAGCGAGGCCACATACTCCCGCAACAGCGCCAGCCGTTGCGGCGAGGCGCAAATGATCTGGCCGTACATCGCCGCGTCCTGCGCGAACAAGCGCCCGATCATCCCCAGCTCCAGCCGGTAAATCGGGCTGGAAAACTCCAGCGTCCGCGCCAGGTCCACGCCCCGTTCGGCCAGAAACCGGCCAAAGGCGAACGTGGCGAAGTGCCGCACCCCCTGCACCAGGTCCATTAACTCGTCGTGCGCCGCCGCGTCCAGCGTGAGCACGATGTTCCCCCACGCGGCAAGCTGCTCCAGCACCCACCGGCAGGCCGCTGCGTCGCGCCCCGGCGTGGCCACCACCACCTGCTGATCCATCGAGGTCGTGGTCGGGCCGAACAGCGGATGCAACCCCACCACCGGCCCGGCGTGCGCGGCGAGCATGGCCGCCACCGGCCCCGCCTTCACACTGGTGAGGTCCGCCAGTACGCATTCCGCCGGCAACAGCGGCCCCAGCCGGCGGATCACTTCCTCCGTCCGCGCGATGGGCACGCTCACCAGCGCCAGCGCCGCGCCGGCGCACAGGTCGGCCGCGTGCGGCCAGTCGGCCGGCTCCAACACGCGCACCGCGTAGCCGGACTGCTCGAACCACCGGCCAAAGTACCCCCCCATCCGGCCGGCGCCGCCCGCGATCACCACCGTCGCCCCGGGTCGCACCCCGGTTTGCGCCACGTGCGCCGTCTGCCGCATCCGCGACTGGCGGATGATACACCGGTACAACTCCTCCACGTGATCCGGATCCAACCCGGCCCGGACGGCCTGCTCGCGGCGACGGGAAATCAGGTCCTCCTCCCGGGCGGGATGGTACACCGGCAGGCCGGCGGCCTTTTTGAGGCGGACCACCTGCTGCACCGTGGCGGCGCGGCGGGCCAGCAGGTCCACGATCTGCGCGTCCAGCGCGTCAATCTCCCGCCGCAAGGCGTCGAGCCCGGGCGGGGCGACATCGGGTTCCGTGCTCATGCGCGCGGAGCATGGCCCGCCCGCCGCCCCTTGCCAATCCCGGCCCCCCGCGCCGTGCCCGGTCGCGCCCGCGGACACCGGGACCCCGCGCCAGGCGGTTGGCAGACACGGACAGCCCGCGTCGCGGGCGGGCAAGACGGGGTTACCCCTTTCCTTCCCCTCTTTCAAGAAAATTGCCCTTTTTGCGCCATTTCGCGCCCGGACCGCGGCCCAAGCACTCGATGACACCCTGGGCTTTCAGGGCGCGCAGCACCAGCCGAATGGTGTCGCGGCTCACTCCGGGACACTGGCGTTTGAGCTCCGCCAGGCCAAACGCGCCAAGTGCGGACGCAATGGCCTGCTCAACCAGTTGCGTTTTGGCGCCGCGCGGGCTGCGCACCTCTCCCGCCCGGCGCTCAAACTCCGCGTAGGTGCGGCGCACCACGCCAAGAAAGTCAGCCAGGGGGTCAGATCGTGTCGGCCCTCGTGCCAGCGCTGCGAGCTGCAATGCAGGCAATCGTAGTAATCCTCTTTCGCCTCTTCAACCAGCCGTTCCAAACTGACATATCGGCCGACCTCGTAACCTTGGTGATAAAGAGCCAGCAGCGTCAGCAGTCGCGACACTCGTCCGTTGCCGTCGCGAAACGGGTGGATGCACAGAAAATCCAGCACCAGCGCTCCCACGGCGACCAGCGGCGGGATTTGTTCCTGCTCCAGCGCGTAGCGGTAAAGCCCGCACAGCTCAGCCACCGCCGCCGGCGTGCTCTTCGCCGGCACGCATGATCCACGTCAATGCCCACCAGCCGCCCCTCGGCGTCAAAGTCCAACACCACCCCGGGCGCGATTTCCCGCGTATCGGCGCTCGGCCGCCCTGCCAGCTCAATGTAGAGCGAATCAGTCTCCGGGAAGTAGGCAATCATTCCGATTGGCCGTTGAATTTCCGGGCTCTCCAAAGGGGACGCGCGCCGATCAGGCGCGCTGGCTGGCGTGCAATACCGTGAATCCTACGATCTCCTCGCCTTCGTAGCGGACAATGACGTCGTTGTCCGCCAATTCACTGTCCGTGGCGTGACTCGGCTTTTTGAAGTTGACGTAAAGCGTGTCCGCCTCGGCGTCGTAGGACAGCCACACGCTGCGCAGCGGAGATGCCTTCACCACCGGCACCAGCTTCAGAAAATCCCGCACATCGGTTATGGCCATAGTTGTTTTCTCCGATTCAGGGCGCTCACCCGGCGCGTCCAAAACGCAGTGATGACAAACCCGTCAGCCGCGCATTCACGATAAACCACCACGAGGAACTTGCCAGCCTCGAATTCCCGCACAGCCAGCAACTCCCCGGCGCCGCCGGCCAGCACCCGTTGCGGCGCGGTCACGGTCTCGAGCACCTGACCCCGGCAACCGGCCAGTTCGCAATGCTCTTCGGCGATGTGCGCCCACCGCTCGTCCGTAAGCCGAATCGGCACGCCGTTCTTGGAGGGCACGGTGATCGTCATGGATGCCTCATGTCAGGGACGCGACCGCCAGCCGCTTGAGCTCCACCGCCAGGGCGTCGGTTCCGTCCCCGGTGCCGGGGAACGGCCCCCAGGCGCGCAATCCGCGCGTCCAGCGCGTCCATCTCCCGCCGCAAGGCATCGAGCCCGGGCGGGGCGACTTCGGGATCATCTTCCCAGGCGCGCCGCCATCAGCAGCGACAACCCGGCGGCGGTTTGGGCAAAAACTTCCCGGCCGGCCAGACGCTCCCGGAGCACCGCGCGAGCCACATCCCGCGCCGCCGTCAGGTCGGGAACTTCCGCGGATGCCGCCCCCTCCCCGCCCCGCGCATCGTCCAGGGACCGCAACAGCGCGACCAGTTCGGTCACCCCAAGCTGCCGGGGCGCTGCCGCGCTGGCGCACCAGACTCCCACCAGCGAATCCGGCGCCATCAACCGTCGCCCCGGTCCCAGCCAGCGCAACGCATAAACCAGCAGCCACCCCTCCCCGTGCGGCCAGTCTTTCGCCGCCCGCAGGCAAAAGGCGCTCTCTTGCGGACTCGCCTCCAGGGCGCCCTGAAACAGCCAGTCCGTCACCGGCTCCCCAAAGCCGGCCAGGATCGGGCGAATTGGCTGACCGCGCACGCGCCCCAAATCCTCGTCACGCACGCGCTGAAACACCTCGCGATCGAACACCACGTGGCATGTGCGTTCCGGCCGGAACACCGGATCGCGAAACGCGTCCGGCAGACGGAAGTGATAGACGCCGGGCACGAACTGATTGGCGCTGTTGCGCGTGGTCTGCAGGCGGAGTCCGTGCCGCTCCAGTGCCAGCTCGAAAGCCAGCTTGAAGTCGTCGGCCGTCAACACCGGACGCCACGGGCCGGGATTGCCGTTGAAACCGCCGGCGTCGCCCAGCAACGCTTGCAGACGCTCCACCGACTTCGCCGCCTCCCGAACCCAGTCGTCCACCTCGGCGTCCGAAACTTCATCGCCCCGCATGGCCCGGGCGAACAGGCTGGTTGGATCTAGGCGCTCCGCCACCTCGCCCAGCAGCATTTCCCGGTAATCCTCGTTCAGCCCCGCGAGGTTCATCGTGCGCTGGATGACCGCCAACCGTTCAAAAATCCGCTGCGAAATGCGCGCGTCCCACGATTCCGGCACCCGCAGATTGAACGCCTGCACGCGCTGCGTCTGCCCGTAGCGGTCCAGCCGGCCAATCCGCTGCTGCAGCCGCATGGGATTCCACGGCAGGTCGTAGTTGACCATGAGGTGACACGCCTTCTGGAGATTGATGCCCTCGCCGCCCGCCTCGGTCGAGACCAGAAAGCGCGACTCCCGCTCGAACCGCCGCCGCGCCTCGCGACGTTGCTCCGGCGGCGTGTCGCCGTGAATCACCTCCACGCGCGCCTCCGGGAAAAGCGCCGCCAGCCGCGCGCACAACTCGTCCTGCGTGGCCCGATATTGCGTGAAGAACAGCACCTTGGCCCCCGGCTCGCGCTCCTCGATCTGCCGCAGCAACTCGGCGCACCGTTCCCACTTCGAGTCTCGCGGCAACGCCCGGAGCCGCTCCAACAAGGTGTCGAGCAACGTTTGTTCCTCTTCAAAGAACGCATCCAGGACGCGGTCCAGATCCAGGTGCGCGCGGTCCTCGTCCCCGTCTTCGTCCATCTGCTCAAACAATTCCTCCAACCGTTGCTGGCGACGCTTCAAGCCCTCACGACGTCGGGCCAGCGCCGCTTCCAACGCCCGCCAACTGCTCGCCGCGATCTTGTGGAACGTGTGCATCACCAGCTCCACCACCAGCGCGAAGCCGCGGTCGCCGTGCCGTGCGTTGTCGAGGCTCTTGAGGATGTATTGCGTGAGCAGCCGCGATACTTCCAGCTCGGCGGGTGTCCATGGCACTTCGATCGTCGTGGCATCGTGTCCTTTGAACAGCTTGCGCCCTTCCCAGTCCACCGCGCGGGATTTGGGCGTGCGCGTGAGGGTTTCGGCCAGCGCCTCCCGCGTCAGTTGCTCCGTTACCAGCCGTTCATCCGGCTGGAACAGGTCGGGCCGCGCCAGGTGCAGCAGGCGCAAGAACCGCTCGTCGTCGCCCTGATGCGGCGTGCCCGACAGCAGCAGGAGCCGGGGCGACCGCGGTGTGCGGTCGGGATTCTCGACGTGCCGGATCAGCCGGCTCTGCACCAGAAACTCGAACAGCCGGTAGTTCGCCGTCTTTTCCAGCTCCTGGTTGATGGCATTGCGTCGCGCCGTGAGCCGGTGCGCTTCGTCGCAAATCACCAAGTCAAACGCGCCGGCCTGTTGAAGCAGTTCCCGGTATTCCTCCCGCTTAAGCCGGTCAATGGGCGCGATGACCGCCGTCTGGGTGCGCCAGCTTGCCGCGCGCTTCCCGTCGAAGTTCGTGCCGAGAATGCTGAAGTGCAGATTGAAATGGTCCTCCAGTTCATCCTGCCACTGCAGCGCCAGCCCGGCGGGACAAACGATGAGAATGCGCTGGGGCGGTTCGCGTCGGAGCAGGCTGGCGATCACCAGCCCCGCCTCAATGGTTTTGCCCAGCCCCACGTCATCCGCCAGCACATGGCCGAAGCGGTTGTAGGAAACCACCCGGTCCAGCACATGCACCTGATGCGGGAGCGGCTGGACCATGGATCGGATGAAGCAGCTCGTCAGATTGTGCTCCCCAATGACCAGCCCCGCCGCCAGCTTGCGCTGGAACGCCGCGACGTCGCCCCAACGCCCCGCCGCCGCATCGTCCATCGGGTCCGGCACGGCCTCGACCTCCTCGGGCCGCAGCGGCTGAAGCTGGTCCAAGTGATCGAACGCCACCTGCAACCGCGCCTCCCCCAGCGCATCCTCCTCCACGTAGCGCACGATCCCGAAACCGTATTCGGGATGCGCCCGGTGGATGACGCGGGTGTTGGGGGGCAGGCTGGCGGTGCTCATTGAGCAGTGGTTGGTCGGTGCGGCATCTTCCTGCCCCGATGGGTGATACCCATGTGCAGGAGCGGAATGTCGAAGTAGGGCAGAAACTTCGGGCCATACTCCGGGTCTTTGTTCAGTTCATTGAGCCATTGCTGGCCGGAATACCCCAGCTCTTCATCCACAAACCACCCAATCTTCTCCAGAGCGCGAAGCACTGGACGGCAGACGTAAAACGCACTCGGCCGCACCGCTTCGTCCTGGATGACTCCCAGGCGCAATAGTTCACGAATGATGAAGCCCAGTGGCGTGTCGGCGCTCTGGCCGAAGGTGCCGATCCAGCGCGGCTGTTCCGGTCCGGGCAGGTGGCCGGTCCGTAGGAACTGACGCAAGTGTTCACTGCGGCCTTGATGCACCAGGTCGAGCAGGACGGCGGGGAAGTCATTCTGAACCATTTGATGGACCTTGCGGATATCGTAGAACACCCGCCGCCAGAAATACGCCTGCTCGCCGCCGGCGTTCAGATTGTTGAACTCGGCGGTCACCGCCTGCTCGAAGATTTCGCGGGTCTCGTCGGAGAAATCACCGGCACCGGTCTTAATCCAAAAGCCTGCCGGTTCAAGCCGATCGAGCCAGAACCGCCGCAACTCGGTCACCGTTCGTCCCGCCGAAACCAGGCAGGCGTAGCCAAAAAGGCGATACCAAAGCAATCTTCCTTCGGCCGAAGTGGGATCAAGGAGGAGCCGCTTCAACTCCGCCTTTCGTGGTGCTTCGTCCCAAATCGGGCCACCGTGAAACAACGGCCAGTTCGCCTCGCCCTCCAGCACATAGTCACCGGTCGGCGTGCCCTGCCCCTCCCACCAAAGCCACAGCTCCTCGACGGTCCAGGGCTTGGGAGGAGGTTCTGGCGGAGGTGGCATGGCGGCCTGCTCCTGCGATTCCATCAGCTGCTGGACCTGTTGGTCGAAATATCCCAGACGGCGCGCCAGTATCTCTTGCCGGTCGCGAGCTTCTGGAAATGCAGCCTTGAACCAATCGGAAAGGTCCGCCTGAAGCTGCCAAATCCACTTCGAGTGATCTCGATTCTCCCGGAGTCTCCTCGCCAGTTCCTCCCCGAGTTTGCCTGCAAGCAAGTAGCGCAAACTTCCAGAGCGGCCCTGATTGTCATTGGCCCGCAAAGCCCACTCCGCCAGCGTTTCTGCTCCGGCTTTCAGTTCTGGGCGGGTGGCAAGGAAGAACTCCAGCGCCGGGCCGGTGTAGTCCGAGTGCAGCCGGGCTTCGGGCGGGGCGAAGGCGGCGCGCATCGTCTCGTCTTTGTCCACACGCTCGCCCCCAGCCACCACAAGTTCGACAGGCTTGTGCCACGAGCCGTCCGCAGCCAAGCAAAGGACCTTCGGCAGCAATTCACCGAGGGCTTTGGCTTCCTGTTCCTCGCGCTCGTGGGACTTGCCCTCTTTGAGCGCCTTGAGGAAGTCCTCTGTCACCACTTGACCGACTCGCCCGGCGGTCTTTGGGTCGGCCCGCAATTCTTGGCCTTGCGTCAATTCCCACTCGACAATTGAGGCCAGGTGGAGCGCTTCCGGTTCGTTTCCCAGTGCTTCCAAGCGCCGCAACACCGAGGCCACGCGGCTGGCAGAGACGATTTTGGCTGCTTTGATTCGCCTCTGAAAGGCGGGCCATCGGCAGGCGAGTTTGAACACTTCCTCGCGGTCCAGCGCCCCGGCCGCCTCAAACCTGATGTCGGGCAGCCGCGTCAAGGTGCGGTGCTCGCCCCACAGGCCAGTCGGCAGCGCGGGAAAGTTTGAATACAACTGCCGAATCCCGCTGTGCTCCGACTGCCACAGGATGCGCCGGGCAAGCGCGGCGACCGGGCTGTTGTCCGATTTCGGGTACTTGTCGGCAAAGCGCTGCCCCAGCACAGCCCACAGGCTTTCCCAGAATCCCAGCGCGGTGGCGCTTGAAGCCAGCCCCAGCTTATCGCGCAGTGTGGTCCAGTCCCGCTCCGCCTCGGCCCACAGGGTTTTGAGCCGTTCCGCCAGCCCCCGCGCCAGTTCGTCCGCCAGTTCTTCATTGCGCTTTGAGTTCAGGGCCAGTTGCACGCGGCCCACATCCGGCTCGAAGGGGCCATTGACCGCGAAGCCATAGCCCGGCGTCGTGCGCGTGGGGGCGGTGACCCAGAACACCGGCACATCGTCGGGCAGCGCGATGAAGCCATCCGTCCCCAGCCCCAGCAAGAGCTGCACGCGGTCATTGTCCACGGCACGGGAGACCACCAATGCACGGCGGATGTTGCCGTCCAAATGGGCCAGCTCGCCAACCTCCAGGCCTTCGGCGAGCGGAACAGGTCGCCAGCAGATTTCTCGCTCGGGTTCACCATCCCGTCGCAGCCGCAGCCGCTTGAGCTTGCGGGAGAAGACGACCAGCAAAGGGGCAAGCCGTTGGAAGAGCGCCAGAACCTGATCCGGCTGGCCTCGACCGTCCGCCCGCCAGGGGAGACGGATGATTGTGCCGCGCCGCCAATGGTCCGGGGCCAGTTCCTTCAGGACCGCGATCAATTCGTCGCGACGCTCCGGCTCCAGCCGGACCGGGTAAATGCCGCCGCGGATGGCGAAATCCACACTGCCGCTGACGACCTCTGGCGCATCCGAAACCAAAAACACGCTCTTAAAACCCAAGCCGAATTTGCCGGTTACCGCCTGGCCCCGCGGTCCGCCTGCACGTTTATCCGAGATGGCCTGCACGACCATCTTCTCGAGGTCTTCATCAAAGCCGAGTTCGCGGAACTGACGCCCTTCCGAGCCTTGGAACTCGTTCACGAGCCGGCCCCAATGACTGAACATCAATCCTTGTTCGTCTCGCCGCCCGATAAACCCAAGCCTCGTCGCGCGTTCGGTGTCGTAACCGAGCACGGCCAGTTCCACCAATGCGTCATCCGCGTTCTGCCAGATCTCAAATGGCGTCGAGTCGGGCTTGTAACCATAGACACCCTCGATTTTGTCCCGCACGGCTGCCAAAGTGGCCTGCTGAGTGTCTCCATGATTGGCCAGCAAATCCCGCAGGCGGGCTCTGGCCTCGCTCAGTTGGTTCTGAACCTCAGCAGGCACGGGGTGCCCCGCCTCTTCGGCTTCCGCACGGCGCCGGTCTGCCGCGTCCCAGTCCTTGAGCACCTTCACCACCTCTTGAGTCCGGTGGGCGCCTACTTGTCGAAGGAAAGCCTGGGCAGCATCCGCCACGCGGTTTTGCGCGATGCGGATGTGAAGCTGGGCTGGCTGCCCCAGCCGGTCCCATAGCGGCTTGAGGTTGATTCCCTGCTGACAGAACACGTAGTGAAGGATTTGTTCCGCCGATGCACGGAGCAGGCTGCAAAGCTGTTCCGGACCGCCACCCAGTCCGGCTGGGTTAAAAATCAACAGATGCAGCCAGCGCTGGGTCCATTCTCCCGCCCGTGGGAATGCCGTTATGCCGCTGCCAAGGAAGATGGTCTCCTTAACGCTGCCTCGTCGGACTTCAATCGTGTCCCCAAGAATCGAGGGTAGGCGAACCGTCTGCGCTTCATGCAGGACGCAGGCGAAGCGGTGGGCCGCAAGGGCCTGTTGCAGTGTTTGTCCTTCCGGTGGCTGGGTAGCAGCGGCGGAGATCTCGTCACGGACGCCGGCAATGGTGTTTTGCCCCAGGAACTCTTCTGCGAGTTCACGAAGCCCGGGGCCGTCCCCCAAGACGCAAATGAATGCACCAACGACCTCCCGGGGCACGAATTCAACCCATGAAGTGAAGTAGCGCCGAAGCCGATCGGGTGTTTCCTGTGCGGCTGCCACGTAAGCCTCGCCACCATGGTCGGCGTGGAAATCGGCCAGGAGGGCTTGCTGTTGGCCCATGAGCGCTGGCAGGGCATGCGCTTGGACGGAATGCAGTTGGTCATCGTCAGCCACGCCATGAGAAGGCCACACCAGTTGCGCTGGCGGTTTCCATCCTCTGGACGCGGCTTGCAGCAGGACTCCTCCGGCACTCAGAACGGCTTTCGCGAAGTCGGCACCCCTGCTGTCCACAGCCTTCAGGTAACGGAGAAAGACCTTCTCCACGCAGGCTTGTTCGTTGGCATCAGCGTCGCCGTGCCGGGCGGTCAGGTGCGCGACCACACCGGCGTAGGCGGCTTCGACGAGGCGCCCGCCAATGTTCTTAAGAAAACCGGGTAGCAGCTCGTGAAGCACTTCCTGGCCGTGAAGCGCCTCGACCAGACCGGCCACCGGCATCACCTGCGCGGGAGCGTCACCGAGCGCAGCGACCCAGCCGGCGACCTGTTCCGCCGACCATTCGCCGGTCAGGCCGGTGGACCAGGCGGGGTGCGGCGTCAGCAAATTTGCCAAAGCGTCCAGCGCATCTTTGGCTGGCGGCAGCACCGTGCGGGTGAACGTGTCGAAACGGCCGTGTTTCCGAACGGGTTCGGCCAGGCGCCGAATCGGGACTTTGCCGTTGAGGACTTCGGGCGGCAGGCGGTCAAGCTCGGCTTCGGCACCTGGTATGTGCAGCAGGTCGGCGGGCTTGACTGCGCCGCTGTCCGCCAGCGGCAGCCACGCAACGTCGCGCACCCGGTCACGCAGTTCCGTCCGGAGCGTGCCCAGTTGGCCGATCGCCGTCAGGATCGTGTCGCAGTGCCGTTGAGGATCAGGCCGGTCGAGTGCGATCCTGATGACCGCCTCCCAGTCCAGCTTGTTGACCAGCCGATTCGAGCCGTCCCAATTGCGAAAACATTCGCGCCCGTAACCGGCCCGATTGCGGATGCGGGTCACGATTTCGTTAAACGCTTCGGGCAAGTCCTTGAACGATCCGTCGTCCACGTAGGTGTGCCCTTCAATCCGCACTCGCCGCGCGTCCGGGTCCGGGGTCACGTGGATGTTCAGCCCGCGCAGCACCTCCACGTCATCGAACAGAAGCAGAATCGTGTCGCACTCCTCGGTCGTGAGGCCGGCGCAGTCGAGCTTCGCTGGGCCCGCTTCCTTGGCGACGGCCTGAGCGCTCGTGGCTGAAACGTCCTGCAAGTTGAGCCTGTGCCGCTGGTTGTCGTTGAGCGCAAGCTGGCTGTCGACGTGGTGCGGGATGAGGCGCCAGGACTGACCGGCTGCTTCCAGCACCAGTTTGGCCAGTTTGAGGAAGGCGTCGGCCTGCTGCGGCTCGCGCACCAACGCAGCTTGGTTGTCCCACTCGGCAATCTGCCCGTGAAGCAGGCAACGCAACGCCTTCCATCGGTCGCCATCACCGGGGCCGGCCTGGCCAAGCAACAGCTCGAAAAGAGGTTTGCGCTTGGCAAAGTCCGTGGCGAGACCGTTGGCAGCGCGGAGCAGACTCACGCAGGCTTGGGCGTCGCAGGCTCCGGCTTGGAGGCCCAGAACTGTCGCTACTGGAGCTTCGATCAGGACTGGCTTCACTTTCGGTGCCGCCTCCGCGAGGTCCTTGGCCCAGTCCTTCCCGCCGGTGAACAGCCGTTGTTGCGATTGTGCCTCCTGCAATTCACGGAAACTGCTGGCTCGAGCATCGCCACCGGGAGACCGCGAGGCGAACAGCGGCAGTGCGGCAACGGCCGTGGTCCAATCCGAGGGCTTCTCAGAAGCCGCGCTGAGAAGGCGGACCACAATTTTTGACCGCTGCTCGACGGCCCCGGCATCGGCCAGATCAAGGTTGCTGAGTGACCGCAGCACCGGCAGCAGGTCGCTCCACGGCACCATCCCTTTGCCTTCGATTCCCCGGAAATCTTGCCACACCACGGCCACGGGCACCCCCGCCTCGGCTAATGCTTCCGCGATCTTCGGGTCAACCTCGGCGGATATCAGCGGCAGTACGACGATGGCCTCGCTGGGCAACCTTTGGAAGAAGTCGGCCCAGGCCTTGGCGAGGCCCTTGTCCTTGGGCAGGGGCTTGCCGACCAGCCAGTTGGCGAGTTGCACAAGCGCCTTGGTCAACTCGGAGTCTGCCGGGCGTTTTGCAGCCTCCTCGGGGATGAGCTTGAGCAGGTAATCGAGCCGGGACGGGTTCTCGAAACTCTCGATCGGGACGCCGGTCAGCAGGCTGGCCAACTCGCTGTCGTTTGGCCGTGCGGGTTTGCCCCCAGCCAGGAAGGGCTTGTCCTCGAGGGATACGGTCGCCTGGTTGCACAAGCCATGGAGGGCGGGCAGAAGCTCGAACAGCGTGCTTTCGGCAAACTCCGGCGTGGGCAAGGCAATCCACCGCCTCGGTTGACCAGCCTCGGCGTTCCATTTTTCGTGCTCCCAGACTCCGCCGCCGGGATGCAGCCGGAAGACAAACCGCTGCTGCCGACACATCCACTGGAACAGGGGCTTGAGCGTTTCGGCCTTCTCCATCGCGCCGACCAACGCTTCGATTAGCGCCGACGGCATCCGCTCCTGTTTCACGAAAGCATCAAGGCTGGGCAGCACCAGGGGCGCGACGACCTCGCGCAGTAGGGTGCGGTTCCAAAACTGCATGACCTCGGTTTCAGTCTTCAACTGTCCGGGATCGCGCTCGACCGGCAGAGAACCGTCCTGGAGCAGGTGGCGCCGCCCGGCGTCCACAAAGAAGAAGCCGTGGAGATAAAGACTAAAGCGAAGCCGGGAGTCCCCCTTCAGCTTGATTTCCTCCGGTTCGCCCAAGGGCAGGAAGACGGCAGGTTGAATCCGCAGTCTGCCCGGGCCATTCGAGGATAGACGGGTGAAAACCACGGCTCCGTGCGGCTCGGCCTTTTCCGGCACCTGCTGATCCGCGCCGTCCGGACCAATGGCGGTTTGATTCGGCCAGCTTGAATGGCGCTTGATTTCCCGCAGCGATGGCTGCGCGCCAAGCAGCTCGTAGCCGGCAAAGTGGCACCTCCTCTCCACGTTATCGTCGAGACGGACATCTCCAGCGAGCGCTTGCGGTTCGGGAGCAAATCTCGAAGCGGCGTACAGGCCAAAACGCATCCGCTGCGCTCCATCGGCAATCTCCCAGTGCGAACACGGCTCCAGACGACCGTTGTCGAAGACGCCGACACGCACGCGGCGCAGTCGGCGGAGCAGAGGCAGGGTTTCAGACAGGCGAGTCGGCCATTCCGCCCCCAGCAGTTGATCGAGGTCTGCCTGCGGGAACCGCTGTTCGATGGGTTTGATCTGCTCGTTGCGATCCCTCAAGTGATCCTCTCGGCGCAGCGGAATCCACAAGCCAAACCAGCGCTCTCCCCTTAACACTTGGACAGCGAATTTCGTAAAAGCTTCGGTTTCCGCTCTTCGATTTTGCTGCCAGGTGTCTTCCCAGTCTTGGTGTCGCCCGCTGTTGGCCTCACGGCTCCACCAGGGGTTCAACAAGTCGCAAGGCGCGGCTTGTTGAGGCACCTTGTCGGAAAACGTCTGCGACGAAAAGTAGAAGAACGCCTCGGCCCAGTGGAAAATGCTCTTGAGCCCCAAACCAAACTTGCCGGCGGCTCCGGCCTGGCCGGCCTTGTTGCTGGTGCCCAGGGAGGTGATGCTGATGGCGTCCTCGGGTGTAAAGATGCCATCATTCAGCACCGCGAGACCGGCGCTCCGGAGCAGCAGATGGTTGGCCCCGGGCAGGCCGTTCCTGGCCAGCACCAGCACCAGTTCGATCGCCTGGCCTCCGGGCTGGTCCGCTCCCGCGTCGTCGGCATTTTGAAGCAGCTCCTTGAGAATGGAGAAACCATCCGCGTAGCGGTCCCGCAGGTCCTGGCGGATGCGCGCGATGTCATCGAGCGGCGAGTGGCGAAATCCGGGCATACTCCTTTAAAAAGCGCTCAGCGAGGGATGGCTTTGCGAATCGCGTCCCATCCACCGGCAAACGACGCGTCGCAGCGTGGTTCGGGGTTGAGGCGGTCGAGGGCCTGGGCCAGTCCGCGCCAGTCGGCTAGATAGTCGGGGCGCAACCAGCTCAGGTCCTCGCCCTTGCCTGTGGCGGCGCGAATGGCTTGTTGGTGGAAAATCGGCATGGCGTCTGGCGGGGAGGTTGCCAAACAACCGGGCCGATGACAAGGGCCGGACCGGGAGCGCGCGCAGGCGCGCGGAGGACGCCGCCCGGGCCGGGCGGCGGGTTTGTGGGAGGAACCGCGGACGCGGCGCGCGGCGCGGAGTCCGGACTCACGCCCCGGCGCGTTGTCAGAGGTCACGCAGAAGCCGGGCGGAGTGGCTGAGGGCGCCGTCGGACCGCGCCAGCCAGGACGGGACCAGGGATCAGGACGAGGCGGCGGGGGCAGGAGGGCAACCCCGGTCCGACGCTCAAGGGGTCGCTACGGACGGACCATTGCAGCAGCCGCCGGGCGGCAAGGAGAGAAGCCGCGGCCCCGCCTGCCGGACAGCACTTGGCGCGGGCAGGTCGGAGCGGCGTTGTCGGGCGTTCAGCAGCGGGGGGTGGCGCGGCGTGGGGGCCTCCGCTTCCGCAGCGTCGCAAACGGCTGGGCGGCGGAAGATGAGCGCGCTGCGCCAGCCGTCACCGTCTTACCGAAGGTACGCCTCGGTTGCAACGGCACGGCCAGGGAGCTGGCTGGAATGTCATCTTGGCGATCTTTGCCGCGACAGACCAGTTCCTGCTCCCGCTTCTTCCGGCAGGGAGGGGAGGCGCGCCCATTCGAGCGAGCCTCCTCGCCCTGCAGCAGCGTCCGGAGGAGTTCCTTGCGCTTCTTTGGGGCACGGCGTCAGGCGTTTTCGTAAGCCTTGATAAAGTCCTCGCGGGAGATGTCGGATTAGCGGCAGATCGCGCGCAGGGTCGCGCTTTTCAAGGTGGGATGATTGAGCATGGTCAACGGGGTAACCGTGCCGTCCGGATTCCGGCGCCGCAGGGCGATGTGTTCTCGCTCGCGCACGATGACGAAGCCAAGGGCCTGGAGGGCACGCAAGACTCAGTTTTTGGGAGCGTCCGTGGGAAATTTGCCCATGTCTCAGACCGTGGCTTCGGCAATGAAGGCCTCGACAACCGGTTCGTCAGAATCCAGAGAAGCCGGGCCGAAGGTTTCCAGATGGAACTTCAGGGCCGACTGAACATCGCGCAGGGCCTCCGCGTAGGTGTCGCCTTCGCCCACCACGACGCCCTTAATCCCCACCGGGTAAGCCACGTAGCCGTCCAAGTGCTTTTCGACGATGATTTTGATGCGCTTCATGGTTTCAAAGTTTAGACGGTTCCTGCTTCCGGAGCCAGTTCATCCAAGAGCCCGCGCCCGCACGCTCGCGAACCGCAAGGGCGCGCGCCGCTGCCTCTCTCGCGTCCGCCCGCCCGCGGACCCGCCCGCAGGGACGCCACGTTCCGGCGGATAGAGACCTGAGACTTCGCCCCGCGCGCCCGACTGCCCGCCCGACAGTCACACCCCGCCTGCCGTGGGCCGGCCTTGGCCTGTCCGGCGCGGCCCGTGGCCCTGGCGGGGATGCCCGACTGTTCTTCACCCCGTTTGCTGGGCGGGGTGGCGTGATTGCCTCACGCCATTGCCCTGAGCCGCCGCTTGCCGAGAACCGGTGGCGGCGGCGCCGGCCGACCGCCGCCCGGGAGGCGCCCGCCGCGGGGTCCCTGCCGGCATTTTCGCAACGCGCCGGTGGCAGCGATGACGTTCCGGTGTCTGCCGGGCAAAATCTCGGCCCAGGCGTGGCCGGCCGATTGACTCCCCCGGGGTGTCCGCTAACGGTGGCCGCGCTGTTTCCTCGTGGATTCAGCGCGAGCAACCATCACACGTATGACCCGAAAACCGAACACACGATTGACGACCATGACGACCGATCGCTCCTGCCTGCGAAGGTTCCTGATGAGCACCGGGACGGGGCTGCTGCTGTGCCTGCCGGCCAGTGGCCAGCGCCTGTTTTTCGAAGATTTCAACAGGGTTCCGCTGGGCCCCAACGTCGAGGAAATGTCCGCCGGGGAACAGGTCTGGACAAAAACGCCACCCCCGGACTGGGTGATTGATGACTCCGGCATGCCGGGCTACGGCGAGTCGGATTACGAGCTGTTTGACGGGATGCGCGAATGGGCCGGCTGGGCGTTTGCCGACGTAACCTGGTGGCCCACGGTGGACAATCAGCGCCGCTCCGAGTGGGTGCGCGCCAGCGGCGCCGCGGCGATTGCCGACCCGGATGAATGGGACGACGCTCCACACCGCGTCGGATTCTTCAACTCCTATCTGCGCTCTCCGGCCATAGACGTGTCCGGCAGCGCGCCCAACACGCTGGTCCTGTTCTTTGACTCCTCCTGGCGGCCGGAGGGCTTCGACGACGGCACCCCACGGTTCCCAGTTGGCCCGAACGGCGAGCGCCTCAACAACCAGACGGCTGTCCTCACTGCCCGGTGGGACAACGGCCCGGAGCTTGAAGTTCTGCGCTGGGATTCCGATCTAAACGGCGAATTCTTCAAGCCGGACAACCCCAACGACGCCGTCTTGTTGGAGCTGTCAAACCCGGCCGGCGCCCAACGACTGACCCTCACATTTGGGCTCATCAACGCGGCCAACGACTGGTGGTGGGCAGTGGACAATGTCACCGTGGGTCGCCCCCCGATGCTGACCGCCCTCCAGGGACGGGGAAACGGTTTCAGCGCTCGAATCATCCAGACCGCGGGCGCAAGGGTCGTTCCGGACAGCGTTACGGTCCGTCTGGACGGCACACCGGTCCCGGTCAACGTGGTTCCCTCGGACGAGGGAGCGGAACTGGGGCTGGAGGAGCTGGTGGTGCACTACGAGCAGAGCCCACTAATTTTCCCTCCGGACTCCGCGCATGAGGTGGAAGTGAGCTTCCGCACCAGCGACGGGCGCACCGTGACCGACCGGGGCACTTTCATTGCGCCGGGGTACACGACCCTGCGCGCCACGCCGCTGGCGTTGGTGGCCACTCTGACGGAAACGGACTATCTCACCGTGGATTCATCCAGGGGCGTGCAACTGACCCTTAACGGCAGCGCCGTTACCACCCACACCCTGACCCGTCAGGAACCCGACCGTTGGATTTTGCGGTATCAGTTCCCGACACCGCCGCCCGCGTTGTCCGAGCATCAACTCCGGGTCGCCTTCACCACTCACACCGGTCAGGTCGTGGAGCAGACGCTGCGTTTTCGCATCCCGGCCTATGTCGAGGTCCCGCCCGCACTGGCCACGGCGCCGGGCACGGGGCGCACGCCGGGCCTGCGCTGGCGCACTCATCAACTGCCCTCGGACCGCCTGCTGGGCAATAGTATAGCCGGAGCGGAGGCGCAACTGCGCGGCGAGTACGGCGAGAGCGTTCACGACCCGACCTTCGCGGGTCCGGACAGCTTCTTCGAAATTGCCTACGTGAACTTCGAGCAATCGAGCGGACCAGCCGGTAACTTTCGGGTCACCGCCACCGAGCCGGGCGAGGACATCGCCGACGATTTTATCCCGGGTATCCCCGGGATGACCGGTTCGGACAACCACATCGCGGCCGAGGTGTTGGCCTACCTTGAATTCCCCGCCGCCGGCGTGTACGGCATGGTGGTCAACAGTGACGACGGTTTTCAGGTCAGCACGGGCAACTCGGCGGATCCCACCCACCTGGTTCTGGGGAAATTTGACGCCGGCCGGGGGGCGGCGGACACCGAGTTTTACTTCCGCATCCAGACCCCCGGGGTTTATCTGTTCCGATTGTTGTATTTCGAAGGGACGGGCGGAGCCAGCGTGGAGTGGTTTACGGTCAACGCGGCCGGCGCTCGGCTGTTGATCAACGGACCGCAACCGGGCGCGTTGAAAGCCTATCGGCAACGTTCCGTCGCGGAGCCGAACTTGCCAGTGATCCCGACGCTGTCTGCTTTGCGGCAAGGGAGTAACCTGGTGCTGCAATACACGGGCACTCTCCAACAGGCCACCCGGGTCGAAGGGCCTTACACGGATGTTCCCGGGGCCGGTTCTCCTCATACGGTGCCCCTGCAATCGGAACCGGCTGCATTCTTCCGCGCGCGGCAATAGGGTCCAGAGACGGAGGAGTTGCCAACTGCCCGGGGCCGGGAAGCCCGGTGTTTCCCGGCCTCCGGGTTTGTTTCATCGGCCCGCAGACCCTCTCTGGTTTCGCGCGCTGCCACGGGTTGGTCGGCCTTCCCCATCCGCTCCAATGCTCCAGCGCCGCGGCATCCCCGCCGGGCCGCCGCCGGGCCACGGCCAGCTCGCCTCCGCGGCCACCCCGCTCCGGCTCGCTCCGCCCGGCAGCGGTCCCGCCTGCCGCGATCGCCCGCGGGACTGACAAGCTACGGACGCTGTGTACCGACCCGTTTTCGGAATCCCCGTGTTGACGACGTTTCAGACCGCCGCTGACCCGCCCGTCAACAAGTGGCTGCGTCAACAAGTGGCTTCGATTTTGCGTTCGTCCCGGGTACGCTTGCGGGCGTGACGCCTCGCGCCACCGTCATCCGTGTTCGCGCTGCGACGCTCTGGTTCCTGCCGGTCTGGACGCGCGTGCCGCTGAAGTTCGGCCCCGAGACGCTCACATCCGTCACCTGCGCCCGCGCGCGGGTCCGGGTCGAAGACCGCCGGGGGCGCCACGCCGAGGGGTGGGGCGAGACGCCCTTGAGTGTGCAATGGGTGTGGCCGAGTGCATTGCCTTATGAACCCCGCCATGCCGCGCTGAAGGGGTTTTGTCGGGAGGTCGCGCGCGCCTGGACGCGATTCGGCCAGTTCGGACATCCCCTGGAGTTGGGCTGGGATTTCCAACAGGGCCCGCTGCGCGCGCTGTGGGTGGATTTCAACGCCGCGGCCCTTCATGGTCGTCCTGCCCCGGCCCGACCCGCCGGGGAATGTCCGAGTTTGGCAGCGTCCCGTGTCACCACCGCCGAGCCGATGCCCTGGTTGGCAGCGCTGGCGTGCTGTTCGGTGCTCGACCAGGCCGTGCACGATGCTTACGGACAGTTGCTCGGCCGGCCGGTATACTCGACCTACACCGGCGAGCACCTCGGGCGCGATCTGGCGGATTTCCTCGAGCCGGCGCCGGAGGCTTCGGTGTCCTTTTGCGGCCGTTATCCTGCCGATTACCTCGTCGCCTCGCCCCCGACACGCCTTCGCGCCTGGCATCTGGTCGGCGGGCTGGATCCACTGACCGCGGACGAACTCACCGGCGCGGAACCGGACGACGGGTATCCCGTGTTGCTGACGGACTGGATTCGCGCGGACGGTCTGAAGTGTCTGAAAGTCAAACTGCGCGGCACCGACGCGGCATGGGATTACGCGCGGCTGGTGGCGGTCGGGCGTCTGGCCGGCGCGCATGGCGTCGAGTGGCTCAGCGCGGATTTCAATTGCACGGTCACCGATCCGGCCTATGTGAGCGACCTGCTCGACCGCCTGCGGGTCGAGCATCCGCGTGTGTTTGCCATGCTGCTCTACGTTGAACAGCCGTTTCCCTACGACCTGGAGGCGCACCGGCTGGACGTGCGCGGCGTGGCGGCGCGCAAGCCGCTGTTTCTGGATGAAAGCGCCCACGACTGGCGGCACGTCCGTCTGGGCCGGGAACTGGGCTGGACCGGGGTGGCGCTCAAGACCTGCAAGACCCAGACCGGAGCGCTGCTCAGCGCGTGCTGGGCGCGCGCGCACGGCCTCTCGCTGATGGTACAGGACCTCACCAACCCGATGCTCGCGCACATTCCGCACGTGCTGCTGGCCGCGCACGCGGGCACGATCATGGGCGTGGAAACCAACGCCATGCAGTTTTATCCCGCAGCCTCCGCGCCCGAGGCGGCGGTTCACCCCGGCCTGTACCGGCGCCGCCAGGGCGAGGTGGACCTGTCCACCGTGCGCGGCCCGGGCTTTGGTTACCGGGTGGAAGAGATCCGCCGCGAGCTGCCTCCGCCAGCGGGGGAATTCGGCGACTAAATCCGCCTGGTCACCCCGGTCAGCCAGTTCGGGGCATGGCACACTGAACCTACCGAGTGCATGGGAAAAGTCGTTCGATCGTTTGAGAACTTCCGCGCCGCCGACCAGGCGGACCTTGCCTATTGGCGCCGGCGCAGCGGGGAAGAGCGCCTGACGGCGCTGCTTGAGCTGATCATGCCCGAGAATCCCGATGAGGCCGTTATCGAACGATCTGCGCGCGTTTACCCGCTTGCTCGCAAGCGAAGGGGGTGTATACCTCTTCGTGGGCGCCTGGTCACGGGCGTGTCACCGACGACCGCGTTACACCGGGAATCCGGACCTTTTTATCCGGCGGGATGCGGCCAACCCCGACCGGTTCTTGCGCGTCCTCGAGGCCTTTGGATTTGGTGCGCTGGGGCTCGCGCGGGAGGATTTTCTCAAGGAGGATTTCGTCATCCAGTTGGGGGGAACCGAACCGCGTGGACCTTCTCACCGGTATCCGCGGGGTTACCTTTGATGAAGCTTGCGCTGAACGAGTGGCCGGCACGCTGCAAGGGTTGCCCGTCTGGTTTATCAGTCGGGAGTTGCTCATCCGAAACAAACGAGCCAGCGGGAGGGATCAAGACCTGGCCGATCTGCGCTGGTTGGAGGCAACCCCTCCGCCCAAGTGGTCATCCTGGGGGAACGGCGGGCAGAGCAATTTCATGAGCCCCCCCTAGCCCCGATTGCCCCGCGGTGTTTGAGTGCCCCCGGTCGCCGAGAGGGCCGCAGGAGCCCGGCGCCCCGGTGTTGACGGACCGACCGACTCCAGCCTTGGAATATCCCAGCCCGGTGGGGACTCCCGCCCGCCGGGCCGCGTCCGACACGGAGCTGTACGGGGTGTTGCGCGTTCTCTGGGGAAATCCGGACTTTTTCCTTCTCAGGAAATTGCGCTTTCCTGTATTCGCTTGCCGTGACCCATGCGGCGTTGCGGCTTCGTCCCGGTGGATCCGTCGAGCCCCGGCCCGCCAGCGGCCAGCCGGGCGCGGGCGGCGGTGGCCGGGGTGTGGCTGGTTTTGACCGCCGCGGCAGGCGCGCTGGCGAGTGATGAGTGGCATGCAGTGTCCGGCGGGCGCTGGCGGGAATTGCGGGCGCCGGACACGGGCCGCGCCGGATTCACCCGGCTGCCGCCGGAGGCCACGGGACTGGTCTTTACCAACCACCTGGCCGAGGCCACCGCCGCCCTCAACCGCAACCTCCAAAACGGCTCCGGCGTGGCGCTAGGCGACGTGGACGGCGACGGCTGGTGCGACGTGTACTTCTGCCGGCTCGAAGGGGACAACGTCCTGTACCGCAACCTCGGCGGCTGGCGCTTCGAAGACATCACCGCTCGCGCGGGCGCGGCCTGCGCGGGTCAGTATTCGACCGGCGCGGTTTTCGCGGACCTGGACGGGGACGGGGATCTGGACCTGCTGGTCAACGCCCTGGGCGGAGGCACGCGCGCCTTTCTCAACGACGGCACCGGACGCTTTACTGAAATCACCGCGGGCACGCGGCTGGACCGTCGCCTGGGCGCCACGTCCCTGGCGCTGGCGGACATTGACCACGACGGTGACCTCGATCTGTACGTCACCAACTACCGGTTCGACACCTTCAAGGACCGCCCGCCCGGTCTCGCGGTCGAAGCCCGGCGCGTGGGCGATCAGATCGTGGTTACGCCCGCCGACCGCTTCATTCCGGTGATGCCGCGCGCCGGCGGCGTGGAGGTGGTCGAGCGTGGCGACCGCGATTACCTGTACGTGAACGCCGGCGACGGCCGCTTTCTGCCAGTGGCCTGGCACACCGGCTCCTTTCTCGATGCGGCCGGGCTACCGCTGCCCCGCCCGCCCACGGACTGGGGACTGAGTGTGTTGTTCCGCGACCTCAACGGCGACCTGGCGCCGGACATCTGGGTCTGCAACGACTTCTTCTTCTGGCCCGACCGGGTGTGGTTCAACGAACGCTCGAGCCGGTTCCGCGCCGCGCCGCCCACTGCCTTCCGCTGTTGGAGCGTGTCCTCGATGGGCGGCGACACGGCGGACCTCAACCGCGACGGTCACCCCGACGTGTTCATGGCGGACATGGTCAGCCGCCGCCACGCCTGGCGACACCGGCAGCGCCCGCAGATGATGCAGGGCCTCCTGATGCAGGACCTGGAAAATCCGGAGAACGTCCCCGAAGTCGCCCGCAACACCCTCTACCTGGCCCGTGGCGACGGCACCTGGGCCGAGATCGCCCAACTGGCCGGCGTGGACTTCACCGAATGGTCCTGGGGCGCGGTGTTCCTCGACGCGGACCTCGACGGTTGGGAGGACCTGCTGATCCCCACCGGCAACAGCCATGACGTGCAGGACGCCGATGCGCTGCGCGCGCAGGAGGAAATCCGCCGCCTGCCAGACACCCTCGAAAACCGCCTCCGCGGTTGGCGTCTGTTCCCGCCCCTGGCCACGCCCGTGCTGGCCTATCGCAACAACCGCGATCTGACCTTCACCGACGTGACCGAGGCCTGGGGATTCAGCGAACCCGGTCCCTGGCAGGGCATGGCGCTGGCCGACCTGGACAACGACGGCGATCTGGACCTGGTCATCAACCGCCTGAACGGCGCGGCCGGCGTGTATCGGAACGACGCTGCCGCCCCGCGGCTGGCCGTGCGCCCGGCGGGCACGCCGCCGAACACCCGCGGCGTAGGCGCGCGGATCACCGTTCGCGGCGGCCCGGTCACGCAGTCGCAAGAACTGATTGCCGGCGGACGATACCTTTCAGGAGATGACTACCTGAGGGTCTTTGCCGGCGGCACGCCCACCAATCGCCTGCAAATCGAGGTGGTCTGGCGCGACGGCACGCGCACGATCATCGAGGACGCGCGGCCCAACCGGCTCTACGAAGTCTCGCAGGCGGCCGCGGTGGCAATGCCCCCCGCCGAGCCGCCGCGTCCGCGCCCGCTGTTTGAAGACCTGACCGCTGCGCTGGGTCATGCGCACCGCGAGGCGTCCGCGGACGACTTTGCCCTGCAGCCGTTGCTTTCGCGCAAGCTCTCCAACCGCGGCCCCGGCGCGGCATGGTTCGACCTGGACGGCGACGGCCGCGAGGAATTGATCGTGGCCGGCGGCCGCGAGGGTGCGACCGGTGTGTTCCGCAACGTGGCTTCCCCCGCCGGGCATCCCCTCGCGCGACGCCTGGCATCCTGGACAAACGCCCTGCCGGAACTTGGCCCCTCGGGCGCGGTGCTCGGTTGGCACGACGAACCCGGTCCGGCCCTGCTCCTGAGTCGCCCCGCATCCGGAACGCATCCGCCCTCGGCGGGCGTGGAGGCGGTGCACTTCGCGCCCGCCGCACGCCCGGTCGCATTGCCCGAAGCGCCCGGGCCAATTGGTTCGCTGGCGCTGGCAGATGTGGACGGCGACGGCCGGCTCGAGTTGTTTGCCGGGGGCGCGGCCCTGCCGGGGCGCTATCCGGAAGCGGCGCCGAGCCTGCTGTGGCGACAAGGCCCCTCGGGCTGGGAACGCGCCGCGGCGGCCGCAGTCCTGTTCCGGGACACGGGGCCGGTCAATGGCGCGCGCTTTACGGATCTCACCGGGGATGGATTGCCCGAGCTGGCGCTGGCCTGCGAATGGGGACCGCCGCGGTTGTTTCGGAACATCGCGGGGCGGTTGGAGCCGTGGAACCTGCCGGTGCACGCGCCGTGGATGACCGGTTCGCCCGTTCGGCTCGCGGACCTGACCGGTTGGTGGAACGGCGTGGCCGCGGGGGATTTTGACGGCGACGGACGGTTGGACCTGGTACTCACCAGCTGGGGCCGCAACACCCGATTTCAACGGTACCTCGCCCGTCCGCTCCGGTTGTACTACGGCGACTACGACGAGGACGGTGTCTTCGAGCTGCTCGAGACGTACTCCGTGCCGGAGCTGGGACGTTACGCGCCCTGGCGGGATTACGAGACGGTCACCCGCGCGCTCCCGTTCGTGGCCGCGCGCGCCCCCACGTTCCGCGCCTACGGCGAGGCGGGTATCGAAGACCTGCTGGGGCCGCATCTGGAAAAAACGCGCAGGCTGGAAGCCGCCGTGCTTGATTCGTTGATCCTGCTGAATCGGGGCGATTTCTTCGAGGTCCGTCCCCTGCCGGTGGAGGCGCAGTTTGCCCCGGCCTTTGGCGCCGCCGTGGCGGACTTCGACGGCGACGGGCGCGAAGACCTGTTTCTGGCGCAGAACTTCTTCGGTGTGGAACCCGAGTCCTCCCGCTATGACGCTGGGCGCGGGTTGATGCTGCGCGGTGACGGCGCGGGCGGCTTTACCGCGTGGAGCGGCGAGGCCAGCGGCATCAAACTCCACGGCGAACAACGCGCGGCCGCCGTGGCGGACTTCGACGGCGACGGGCGCGCGGACCTGGCGGTGACGCAATACCGCGGCGCGACCGCGCTGTTTCACAACCGCGCCGCGCGGCCCGGATTGCGGGTGCGCCTGGAAGGGCCGCCGGGCAATCCCGGCGCCATCGGCGCGGCGCTTCGGGTGGGGCGCGAGGAACAGTTTGGCCCGGCCCGCGAGGCGCACAGCGGCTCGGGGGCTGGCGCCCAGGACGCCGCCACGCTGGTTCTGGCCCTGCCCGAGGGGGCGAATCGGATTCAAGTGCGCTGGCCGGGCGGGCGGGTGGAAACCTGGCCCCTGCCCGCCGGCGCGCGCAGCGTGGTGGTGGGAGCGGACGGCGTGCGGGGGAACCCACCCTGAGCCGAGGCCGCCACGAGTTCGGCACTGCGCCCGACCCCGGACACGGGCATCCCGACGACGGTCGCCGGGGACGGCGACCCTTCCCGAAACACCGGCTCTACGGGCGCGGCTTGCGGGGCGCGACGGCGCGCGGCACCCTCGCCGGTACACGGTCCGAATTCCATATCGTGAGGCCTGTCACCTCAGCATCCGCCAGCCGCAACGCCGCGGGGTCGTCAATCCCCCGCCGGCGGGTGATGGAATGCGTGCTGGCGATGGTGTTGGGCGGAGCGCTGGTTTGCCCGCCCCCCCGCGCCGCGGAATCCCCGCCGCTGGAAACGGCCGAGCCGCCGCGCTTCAGCATTCGCGTCTGGGAGAACGACGACGGTCTGCCGCAAAACTCGGTGATTGCCCTGCTCCAAACCCGGGACGGTCATCTGTGGCTGGGCACGCTGAACGGGCTGGCGCGTTTCGATGGCGAGCGGTTTACCGTGTTCGACGAGAGCAACACCCCCGGTCTGCCTGGCAATCCGATTGTGTGTCTGTTTGAAGACCGGCAGCGCCGCCTGTGGATCGGCACCGAGACGGCCGGGGCTTTTGTGGTGCGGGACGGGCGATTGAGCGCGTTGGACCTGGGGCGCGGCTCGCGCGACGGGCGGCTGGTGGCCATCACGGAGGACGACGGCGGCGCGGTGTGGTTGTACACGGCGGACGGCCAACTGGCGCGGCATCGGGACGGCCAGTTCGAGGTCTGGAAGGTGGGAGTCAGCCAGCCCGGCGCTTACGGTTTGTTCTGGGAGGGACCGGGACGGTTGTGGCTGGGAACCGGTCGCGGGCTGCTGGGGTTGAATACGGCCGCCGCGACGAACGGGCGTCCGCCGGAGCTGCTTGCGGAAGTGGCGCTGCCCCGGTTGGACCGCGTGGTGCCGGGCGCCGGCGGCGCGCACTGGCGCCTGGTCAACGGCCAGGTGGAACGCTGGGTCTCCAATCGCCTCGACCGTTCGCTGGGGCCCTATCCTTGGGGCGCGACCCCCCTCGGCGCGGCGATCGAGGACCGTTCGGGAAACCTGGTGGTGGGCACGCTGGGCGCGGGGTTGTTCTGGTTCGAACCCGGCGGCGGGGTCACCCGACTGTCCACCAACGAACATCTCTCCCACCACTTCGTGCTGTCCCTGCAGGCGGACGCGGATGGAACGCTGTGGGTGGGCACCGACGGCGGCGGGTTGAACCGCGTGCGCCGCCCGTGGTTTGAGACACTGGCGCCCACGCGCGGCCGCGTGGCGCAAAGCGTGGCCGTGGACGCGGCGGGAGCGGTGTGGATCGGCTACAACGCCGGCGGGGTGGATCGCTGGCAGGCAGGGCGTACGCGGCACTACGGGCCGGACGAGGGCCTGGTGAGGGCCCCGGTGCGCGCGGTCTTGCCGGACGGTGACCAGGGCGTATGGGTGGGCACCTGGGGCGCGGGTCTTTTCCGCCTGACGGAGGAACGCGTCGAACGCTGGCCCGCGGCGGGCTCGCCCTGGGTGCAGGCCCTGTTTCGGGACCGCGCGGGCGCGCTGTGGGTGGGGACCGTCTCCGGGCTGGCCCGCTGGGACGGCCGCGCCTGGCGGGTCTGGGGGCCGCGGGATGGCGCGGTGGCCGAAGGGGTCCGGGCCATTGCCCAGGATGCGGAGGGCCGCCTGTGGTTGGGCACGGCGGGCGGCGGGTTGGTGGTGCGGGAGGCGGAACGGTTCCGCACACTCCGCCGCAGCACGGACGGGCTGCCCGCGGACGACGTTTCTGCGCTGCTGCCCGAGCCTGACGGGAGCTTGTGGGTGGGCACGGCGGGCGGTGGGCTGGCGTGGTTTGACGGGCGGCGGTGGACCCGGTTCACCACCCGGGAAGGGCTGGTGAGCAACAGCCTGGGTTACCTGCTCGATGACGAGGCGGGGCACTTGTGGGTGGGCTCCAACGCCGGGTTGATGCGCCTGCCCAAGACGGCGTTGCGCCGCTTTGCCGAGACCGGCGGGGCGTTTGTGCCCTGCCGGGTGTTTGGCCGCGCCGACGGCATGCCCACACGGGAGGGCACGCGCGGTTCGCAGCCGGCCGCGGCCCGGACTCCGGACGGCCGCCTGTGGTTTCCCACGATCAAGGGCGTGGCGGTGGTGGACCCGGCCCGTCTGCCCGCGGAGCCCCGGCCGCCGCCCGAGGTGTTCATCGAACGCGTGCTGGTGGACGGCGAACTGCAGGGCCACGCCGGCCTAGGCGCCCGGCCGCCGGAGCGGGTAGTGGTGCCGGCGGGCGGGCAACGGCTGGAAATCCACTATGGCAGCGTGAACCTGGCCGCGCCCGATCGCGTGCGGTTTCGCCACCGGCTCGAAGGATTCGAGTCCGCCTGGACCGACACCGGCCCCGCGCGCGAGGTTCGTTACACCCGCCTGCCGCCGGGCGAGTACCGCTTCCAGGTGACCGCCTGCAACGAGGACGGAGTCTGGCATGAAACCGGTCGCAGCCTGGCGGTGGTGGTGTTGCCGCCGTTCTGGCGCACGTGGTGGTTTCTGGGGTTGAGCAGCGGCGGCGCGCTGGGGCTGGTTATTGGCGCGGTGCACTGGATCTCCACTCAGCGACTGCGCCGGCAGGTCGAGCGGTTGCGCCACCAGGAAGCGCTGGAGCGCGAACGGGGACGCATCGCCCGGGACCTGCACGACCAGTTGGGCGCCAACCTCACCCAACTGGCCCTGCTGGCGGAAATGATCGAAGCGGACAAGGACTCGCCTGCCGAGGTCGAGGAATACGGACGGCAGATCGGCCAGACCGCCCGCGAAACCGCCCGCGCCCTGGACGAGATCGTGTGGACGGTGAATCCGGCCAACGACACGCTGGAGGGGTTGGCCAGCTACCTGTGCAAGTACACCCAGGACTACCTGGGCGTGGCCGGCTTGCGCTGCCGCATCGAAGCGCCCCCCCGCCTGCCTGCAACGTCCATTTCCCCCGAGGCGCGACACCACGTGTTTCTGGCCGCGCGGGAGGCCCTCACCAACGTCGTCCGCCACGCCGGCGCCAGCGAGGTGCGTCTGCGCCTGCGGCTGGAAGCCGACCGCTTCACCGTGGAAATTGAGGACGACGGCCGCGGCCCGGCCGGCCTGGATTCCGAGCGCGCCCGCACGCGCAGCGGCGTGGGCAACATGCGCCGCCGGCTGGCCGAACTGGGCGGAGAGTGTACGATCGAACCGGCGGACGGGAAGGGAACCCGGGTGCGCCTGCGCGTTCCGCTGGCGCGAACCGTCCGTGTCGCAGCGAGCTAACTCATGAACGTGGCCCTGGTGGAGGACAACGACCAGTTGCGCGGCACGCTGGCGCGCGTGCTCAACCGCGCTCCGGACTGCCGCTGCGTGGGGCAGTTTGCCACCGCCGAGGCGGCGCTGGCGGAGCTGCCCGCGCTGCGCCCGGACGTGGTGCTCATGGATATCAACCTGCCCGGCATGAACGGAGTGGAATGCGTGCGCCGGCTCAAGCAACTGCTGCCCGAGACCCAGGTGGTGATGCTCACCGCCTACGAGGACACGGACAACATCTTCAACGCCCTGGCGGCCGGCGCCACCGGCTACCTGCTCAAGCGCACCACCAGCGCGGAGCTGGTGGCCGCCCTGCGCGAGGTCATGGCCGGCGGGTCGCCCATGAGCGCCCACATCGCCCGCAAGGTGGTGCAATCCTTCCAAAAACCGGCCCCGGCCGCGCCGCCGACGGAAAACCTCTCGCCCCGTGAACAGGAGGTGCTCGACCTGCTGGCTCAGGGGCTCATTTACAAGGAAATCGCCGAACGCCTGGGCGTGAGTTACGAGACCGTGCACACCCACATCCGCCGCATCTACGAGAAACTCCAGGTGCGCACCCGCACTGAGGCGGTGGCCCGGTTCCTCCGGCGCTAGCCCGGGGGCGCGAAATCCGGCCGGTGGAACTGGTCGGACGGACCACTGGGCCCTCGGACGCGCTCTGTGAAAAAGCGCGCTCGATCGGCACTTGCCCCCGGGGTGGCCTTCCCGACACCTCCCGGCCCGGGCTTGGGGGAGCGCCGGGTCCGGGATTGACACCCGGGAGACTTGCGGTCGAAATCCCGCGCATGATTCTGAGGCGATTTCCGATCCGGATGACCTGGCGCGGTGTGGCCGTGGCGTTGGTGGTCGGCGCTTGGTACGCCGGCCCCGCCCGTGCGGGCGAGGCCTCCCTGCCCGAGGTGGACGCCGTGCTGGCGCGGTATTTCAACGCCGTGGGCGGCCGCGCCAACTGGGAAAAGATCACCTCCCGGGTCATCGAAGGGGAGGTGGAGATGTCCCTGCTGCCCGGAACGAGTTCGCTCCAGATGCTGGCCAAGGCGCCGGACAAGCAGCTTTCCATCATCACCGTCCCAGGGCTGGGCGAGATGCGCGAGGGCTACGACGGCACCACCGGCTGGATCAAGAACCCCTTCCAAGGGCTGGTAGAACGGCCCGCCAGCGAAATGGTCAAGGTGCGACGCGACGCCCAGTTCAACCGCGAGTTGAAGCTGCGGCAGATTTACCCGGACCTGGCGGTGAAGCGCGTGGACCGCTCCGGCCCCGAGCCGCTGGTGGTGCTGGAGGCGCGGCCCGCCACCAATGCCGTCGAGCGGTTTTTCTTTGGCGAGCGCTCCGGACTGCTGGTGCGGCAGGAGTCCGAATTTGAGGGCCAAAACGGCCCGGTGCGCGTGCGGTCGGAATTCGAGGATTATCGCGAGGTCAGCGGCCAGGTGCGCATTCCCCACCGCCTGGTGGTCCATTTTCAGGGGGCCGACGGGATGGGCCTGGAACTCAAAGTGACCGTCAAAGAGGTGCGCCACAACGTGCCCATCGAGGACGCGCAGTTCCGCAAACCGGAAGCCTGAACGGCGGCTTCGCCACCGCCCGGGCGGAGTTGCAAGGACCGCCGGCGCGCTTGAACGCCCTCCCGAACCCGCTTAGCTTGCCGGGCAATGGCCCGCTCGAAAGCCAACGTGGTGCTGCCGCTTCGCCCTCCGTTTCCCAACACGCCGGGGGAGTCCGCAGAACCGCCGGCGGTTTGGAACCCGAATCTGGACCTGTATCAGACGGAAACCGGCGCTCTCGTTGTCGTGGCGGAACTGGCCGGCCTGCGGCGCGGGGATTTGAAACTGAGCATCGAGGCCGGCCAGTTGTGCATCCGGGGCGTGCGCCGCGTCGAAACCGGAGACCGGGTCCGGAACTGCCTGGTTTCGGAGATTTGTCACGGGCGATTCGCCGCGCGCATTGAAATTCCCGCCGGTTACGACGCACGCCGGGCGCGCGCCACCTACCGCAACGGCCTGCTACGGATCGAAGTGCCCCCGACCGCCCGGCCGGCGCCCCGGCTGCGGGCCGATCCCGAGCTCATCCAGCGGTGAACGCCCCGCCTCCCGAATTCCGTGCCGGCTTCCCGGCCCGCGCCGCTTCCCGTTCACGCCCATTGCCTTTGATGCGGCCCCTCCGCCCGGAAGTTTCCGGGGGGCAATCCCGCCGTCGGTTCCTGACGCAGGCCGCTGCCGCCCTGCTGGGGATGGCGGGACGCCCCCTGCGATCTGCGGCTGCAAAGGACACCGACGCAGCCGCGGAGGGACGGGCGTTGGCCGCGGAACTGATCGCCGCCCCACCGCCTTTCAACACGGCGGGGATTTTGCGACGGCGGGACTCCGGCGGGCGCTGGCAACGAGCGATCCCGGTGCGGTTGGACGTGTACGAAGCCTCCCCCGGCTGGCGCAGCGTCTATCAGGTGTTCGAGCCGGGGGGCGCGCTGACCGAAACCCTGGTGGTGCATGGCGCGCCCGACGGCGGCGCGCGTTATGAATACATCACGGTTGTGCCGGGCAGCGGTCTGCCACGCGTCCGCTGGTTGACCGGGGACGAGGCTGCGTTGCCCTTTGCCGGTTCGGATTTCTGGCTGGCGGACCTGGGCCTCGAATTTCTGCGTTGGCCCGAGCAGCGGGTGTTGCGGAACGAGACCCGCAAGGGCCGGCTTTGCCGGGTTCTGGAAAGCCGCCATCCGCGCCCGTCTCCGGCGTTTTACGCGCGGGTGCTTGCGTGGGTGGACGCCGAGTACCGGGGCTTGCTGCGGGCGGAGGCGTTCGACACCGCGGGCCGTCTGTGGAAGGAATTTTCCATCGGCAGCTTCAAAAAAATCGAGGGCCGCTGGCAGTTGAAGTCCATGGAAATCCGGGACGAGCGCACCGACGCGCGGACGCGGCTCGAACTGGATTTGGAAATTCCGGGGTAAATCCGGGGTCAGGCGCGTTCCGCGACGGGAGGAGGACGCTGCCGGACGCGATCGAGAAATTCGTACAGGTCCCCGAGCGAATGGGTCAATTCTGCCCGAATCTCGGCGAGGGCGGCACGGTAGGCGGGCGCCGCCCGGCCGCCCACAACAATCTCCACCCCTTCGGGCAAGGAGCGGCGCAGGGCGGCGAGTTCGGCCGGCAGATGCGGGTCATCCACCGGATAGACGATACTCAGCGCCACCGCGCGCGCGCCGGTGCGCACCGCCGAGCCGGCAATTTCCACGGCGGGCAGGCTGGCGCCCAGGTACGTCACCCGCCAGCCGTGATTGCTGGCGGCGGCGGCGACCAACACCGCGCCCAGTTCGTGCAATTGTCCCGCCGGCGTGGCCACGACGAGATTGGGGGCGTTTTCCGGCAGCGCGAACGGCCGGGCCAGATTAGTGAGAAAGCCGCGCACCACACCGCTGGCAAAGTGTTCTTCCGCCGCGGTCAGGTCGCCGGTCTGCCACAAATCCCCCACACGCGCGGTCAGGGGCGCCACCAGTTTTTGAAGCAGGCCCTGACTGCCGAGCTCCAGGCTGGCGCGCAGGAGCACCGCTTCCAGGGCCCGGGCGTCCATCCGCCGGATCGCTTCCAGCGCGGCGGCCTGGTATCCAGCGGGTGGTTCGGCGAGTGCGGAGCGGCCGTTGGCAGGGTGGCCGGCATGGTTCAGTTCCTCGGTCCAGCCGGCCAGAGCGCGCAGTTGCTCATCGGGCAGGCGGGCGATGGTGCCGATGCTGTGTCCGGCCTTGGTTGCGGCATGCAGCAACGTCAGACGCCGTACCTCGGCCTCCGAATACAACCGGCGATTGGTCGGGGTTCGGCGCGGCTCCACCGCGCCGTAACGTTTTTCCCATACCCGGATCACATGGGGGCTAAGGCCGGTCCTTTGCACGACCGACTTCATCGTATGCTGCATGGCAGGCATGAACTCAAACTAGACGTATTTTAGACAGCCGCAAATCCCGGTCGAACACCTTTGCGGGTTTCCAGCCGAAAGAAAAATTTTTCGGCGTTGTTTGGCGCGACGGGAGCCTTTTCAGGTGAAATCCGTTCACCATCAACCAAATAAACCATTACCAGTTCCGCCACGATGCGTCGTGGATACCTCAACTTTTTTTGAACAAGAGGTTGACAATATAGGTCAAACGAGACAAAACTTGAACAAGTTGATTCGGAGAACACCGATGAAAGCCATGAAAATCAAGACCAACGCTGCGAAGATCAAGGCGGTACGGAAGTCGACCCAAGCGAGCAAAGCCGCGGAATCGGTGACTCCGAAAACGCCGGCCCCGCCGAAAGCAATCTCCCCCCTGCCCGCGCCTGCCGAGCCCCGACCCAGCTATGGGCAGGACGGGGCGTTGAGTCTGTACATGCGCGAAGTGGCGCAGGTTCCTTTGTTGACGGTGGAGGAGGAAAACGCGCTGGCCGCGCGCATTCATGCCGGCGACGAGGCGGCCCGCGAGCACATGATTCGCGCCAACCTCCGCCTGGTGGTCAAGATCGCCCGGGAATACGAGGGATTCGGCCTGCCACTGCTCGACCTGATCAACGAGGGCAACATGGGGCTGATGAAGGCGGTTGAGCGCTTCGACCCGGCCAAGGGCGGCAAACTCTCCACCTACGCTTCCTGGTGGATCAAACAATCCATCCGCCGGGGCATTGCCAATCAGGCCAAGACCATCCGTCTTCCCATTCACGCCATTGACAAACTCAGCAAGGCGCAGCGGGTGGCCAACGAAATGCGCGAGGCGCTCGGCCGCGAACCCGAGCCCGAGGAGCTGGCGGAGGCGCTCGGAGTCAAGACCAGCCGCCTCAACGAAATTCGCACCGCCGCCCTGCGCCCCGCCTCGCTGGATGCCCCGATGGGCAACGACGAGGACAGCAACGTGCTGGCCGAAGTGGTGAAGGACGAAAACGCCCGTACACCCTACGAGCACCTCGAGGAAAAGACGCTGTTGGGTATGCTCGGACACCTGGTGGATAAACTGGGGCCGCGCGAAAAAAAGATCATCCGCCTGCGGTTCGGCCTGGATGGCCGCGGCGAAAAAACCCTCGAGGAAATCGGGGCCCAGTTCGGACTGACCCGCGAACGCATCCGCCAGTTGCAGAACGAGGCCCTGGCCCGCCTGCGCGAACTGATTGAAGACCGCGACGCCTACGCCGCGGCGGCTTAATGCCGGGTATCACGCTTGTCAACGCCTCTGGCGGCGTCGAAACCAATGCAGTCGGTCCTCGTCATCGGCGCCGCGGGAGGTGTCGGCTCGGCCGTTTGCCGACAGCTTCGCCAAGGCGGCCACCGGCTGTTCCTGGCCGGACGCACGCCCGAAAAGCTTCAGGCGCTCGGCGACGAACTGGGGTGCCCGACGGCTGAGATTGATGTGCGCGATTCCGCGCGCGTGGATCGCATGGTCGAACTCGCCGCGCAGCGCCTGGGGGGGCTCACCGGCATCACGCTCTGCGTCGGATCGGTCCTGCTGAAGTCTGCCCTGGCGACCACGGATGCCGAGTGGACTGACACCCTCAATTTGAACCTGACCGCGGCATTTTACACGGTGCGGGCCGGGATGCGCGCCCTGTCAGGAACCGGCGGTTCCATTGTATTGGTATCCTCCGCGGCGGCGCGCGTCGGGCTGATCAACCACGAAGCCATCGCGGCCGCCAAGGCGGGAGTGGAGGGGCTGGTGCGCGCCGCGGCCGCCAGCGGAGCGCGTCGCAAGGTGCGGGTGAACGCCGTGGCGCCCGGCCTGGTCAAAACCCCGCTCACCGCGGCCATCACCGGCAACGAGGCCAACCTCAAATACTCCGTGGCCCTGCATCCGTTGGGGCGGATCGGTTCGCCGGAAGAGGTGGCCTCGGCCATCTGCTGGCTGTTGGACCCCGCGCAAAGTTGGGTGACCGGGCAGGTGTTGGGGGTGGACGGCGGGCTGGCCACGCTCGCGGTACGTTGAAGAACCTTCGAGTTTATCCATGAGCAAACAGGTCATCATCATCGGCGCGGGTCCCGGAGGTCTGGCTTCCGCCATTCTCCTGGCCAGTGCCGGTCAATGCGTCACCGTTTTGGAACGCCTTCCGGTGTTGGGGGGGCGCACTTCAACCATCGAGGCCGACGGCTACAAATTCGACCTCGGCCCCACCTTTTTTCTCTATCCGCGTGTCCTGGATGACATCCTCCGCGCCGCGGGCACCCGCTTGGAGCGCGAGGTCGAGCTGGTGCGGCTGGACCCGCAGTATCGCATCCACTTTGGCGCCGGCGGCCAAATTGATGCCACCCCGGACGTGGCCCGCATGGAGGCTCAAATCGCCCGCCTCTCGCCGGCGGATGCCCCCGGGTTCCGGCGATTCCTCGAAGAAAACCGCACCAAATTTCACCTCATGGAACCCTGCCTGGAGATTCCCTACCTGGGTTGGAAAGACCTGCTCAGCCGGCGGCTCCTGCGGGTGCTGCCCCACCTGCGTCCCCACCAGTCCGTGGACACGTACCTGAAACGCTTCTTCCGGGACCCTCGCATCCGGCTGGCCTTCAGTTTCCAATCCAAATACCTCGGCATGTCGCCGTTCCGGTGTCCGAGCCTGTTTTCCATCCTGTCCTTCCTGGAATACGAATATGGGGTGTTTCACCCCATCGGCGGCTGCGGCGCGGTCACTCGGGCCTTGGCCGCGGTGGCACAGCGGTTGGGTGTGGGAATCCGTCTGGCCGAGCCCGCCGAGGAAATCCTGTTCGCCGGTCGCCGCGCCATCGGAGTCCGGACCGCCCGGGGACCGGTGCATGCCGACGCGATCGTGCTCAACGCCGACTTTGCCCGCGCGATGCAGCGGCTGGTACCCGACCGTCTGCGGCGGCGCTGGAGCAACCGGCGCCTCGCGCGCAAACAATTTTCCTGTTCCACCTTCATGATGTATCTGGGTCTCGAGGGGCGCTACGAACTCCCGCATCACACCATCCACATCGCCCGGGACTACGAACGCAACCTCGCGGACATTGAAAGCCGGCACGTGCTGAGCGAAGACCCTTCGTTCTACGTTCAGAACGCCTGCGTCACCGACCCCACCCTGGCGCCGCGCGGCCACAGCACCCTCTACGTGCTGATGCCCGTCTCGCATCAGTATCCGAACATTGACTGGACCCGGGAACGCGCGCGCGTTCGCGCGCAACTGCTGGGCAAGCTGGCCGAGGTGGGATACGAGAACGTGGAATCGCGCATCCGCTACGAACGCATCGTGACCCCCGCGGACTGGGACCACCGCTATGAAATCCACCTGGGCGCCACCTTCAACCTGGCGCATTCCCTGGATCAAATGCTCCACCTGCGACCGCGCAACCGCTTTGAGGATGTCGAGGGCCTGTACCTGGTGGGGGGCGGCACGCACCCCGGCAGCGGGCTGCCGGTCATCTTCGAGTCCGCCCTCATCAGCAGCCGGTTGCTGCTGGAGGATCAGGGACTGCCCGTGCCCTGGCGAGAGGCCGGCGACTGCGGCGATCTGCGCCGGCGCCGCGAATCGGCCGGAGCCCTGCGCCTGTTGAGTCCCGCCGCAAACGGCGAAACCCGCACCCCTTCCTGAAATGCCGTCCGCCCCGGCCCCATCGGGCATTGCCCCGCTCCGCGAAGCCGCTCCCGCCACCCGCCGGACGGAAGCGGATGCGCCTGCCGGGTTGCGGGCGGCGCGTCAGGCCCAGGCGGTCTGGCGAACGTGGCCGATCCGTGAACGGCTGGCCCTCCTGCGGCGCTTCCGGCATCTGGCCGCCGCGCGCGCCGAAGCCTTTGCTCCCGCTTCCGCCCGGTCACGCCAGCGTCCCATCGGGGAAACCCTGACCGCGGAAGTCCTGCCGCTGTTGGACGCCTGCCGTTTTTTGGAGCGTCAGGCCGCGCGCATTTTGGCGCCGCAGCGCTGCGGTTTCAGAGGCCGCCCGCTCTGGCTCTTTGGCGCCCGGGCCGAGATCCGCCGCGAGCCGCGGGGATTGATCCTGATTTTGGGGCCGGCCAATTACCCGCTCTTTCTGCCCGGCGTGCAAGTGTTGCAGGCCCTGGCCGCCGGCAACGCCGTGGCGCTCAAGCCCGGAATCGGCGGGAGCCCAGCCGCCCGACTGCTGGGAGAAACACTCACCGAAGCCGGGCTGCCGCCCCACCTCTGTCAGGTCTGGGAGGAAGACCCGGCTTCGGTGTCCCCCGCGCTGGAGGCCGGGGTGGACCTGGTGGTGCTGACCGGCTCCGCCGAAACCGGCCGGACCATTGTTCAGCAATGCGGCCGCGCGCTCACCCCGGCCATCATGGAATTGTCCGGGGCGGACCCGGTGTTGGTCCGCTCTGACGCCGATCCCGACCTGGCCGCGCGCGCCGTGGTTTTCGGTCTGCGGCTCAACGGCGGCGCCACCTGCATCGCCCCCCGACGTCTTGTGGTGGCGGAGTCGCTCGCCCCGACCTTTGCCGGTCGCCTATGCCGGGCGCTGGAGAGCGCCCCGCCCGTGGCGCTGAATTTTTCCCAACTCGGCCCCTTCGGAACCCGCCTCGCCCGGGCCCTGCGCTCCGGCGAAGCCAGGCGGGTCGGCCGGCGCGCAGACACCGACCCCGACTCGGCAGGGCCGCTGGTTTACGAGGTCGCGCCCGATTCAGAGCTGTGGGCCATGGAGTGGTTTGGTCCGGTGGCCCTGTTGACCCACGCGCGGAACGATGACGAGGCGGTGCATCTGGCCAACCGCTCCCCGTTCGCCCTGGGCGCCGCCATTTTCACGCGCGATTCCTCCGCAGCCACGCGCCTGGCCGAAGCATTGCGGGCGGGCGTGGTGACCATCAACGACCTGATCGTGCCCACGGCCGATCCCCGGCTCCCGTTCGGGGGCCGCGCCCGGAGCGGTTTTGGCGTGACCCGTGGCGCCGAAGGGCTCCTGGCCATGACCGCGCCCAAGGTGGTGTCCTATCGCGCCGGCGCCTGGCGGCCTCACTACGAGGAAACACCCCCGGAGGCGGCGACTCTCTTTGGCGCCTATGCGCGGTGGATTCATGGTCAGGGTCTGGGGTCACGCTGGCGGGCTCTGCGTGAGATGCTGGCCGCAGCGCGCGCCGCGCGGGGCAACCGTTCGAAGCCGGATCGCGCGTCGCATCCGACAGTGGACTCACCCCTCTGACAAGGACCTCTCAATTTATGAAACACCCCCATCCCTCAGAACCCATTGGCGTCATCGGCGGCGGGCTGGCCGGCCTGGCCGCGGCCTGCACCCTCGCCGCGCGCGGCTATCGGGTAGTGTTGTTCGAGCGGAACCCCTGGCTGGGTGGCAAGGCAGCCGTGCTGCAAGAAGCCGGCTTCCGCTTCGACATGGGCCCCACCATTCTTACCCTACCCTCGGTGCTGCGGCGCATCTTCGAGGAGGCGGAGCAACCGATGGAGCGGTACCTCAAGCTGGTCCGCTTGGATCCGCAGTGGCGCTGCTTTTTCGAGGACGGCTCCACGCTTGATCTCCTGGCGGATGTCGAGGCCATGGCCGGGGCCATTGACCGCTACGCTCCCGGCTCAGGCGGCGGGGACGGCTACCGGCGGTTCATGCGACTGTCGCGGCGGCTGCACGACATTTCCGACCGCTACTTCTTCTGGCGCTCGGTGGGCGGCATGCGCGACATGTTCGACGCCCGCTCGACCTTCCGCCCCGGCACGTTGCGGGACATTCTGGCCATGCGCATGGGCGGCACCGTGGGAGGAACCTTACGGTCGTTCATTCGCAATCCGCGGGTGGCCCAGTTGCTGGACCACTACACCCAGTATGTGGGGTCCGCGCCCGACGCCTCGCCGGCGGTGTTGTGCGGCATCGCCAACATGCAGAGCCAGGAGGGGGTTTGGTATCCGATGGGCGGCACCGGCGCCGTGCCGCGCGCCCTCGCGCGGCTGGCCGCGGAACTGGCCGTGGACCTCCGGACGGCCACCGGTGTCCGTCGCATCCTCACCCGCAACGGCGCGGTAACCGGTGTCGAAACCGACGACGGCGAGACCATCCGCCTGTCGGCGGTCGTGTCGAACGCCGATTCGGTACGGACCCACCGCGAACTGCTGGACCTCCCCGCCGCCCGGGAGCATTTCGAACAACGCCGCCGCTACGAACCGGCCTGCTCCGGCGTGGTTCTGTACCTGGGCCTGAAGGCCCGATACGATCACCTGCTACATCACAACTTTGTGTTCTCGCGCGATCCGCACGAGGAATTCGAGGCCATCTACCGGCACGGCGAGCCCGCCCCGGACCCGACCGCCTACCTGTGCGCGCCGGCGCGGACCGAACCGGCGGTGGCCCCGCCCGGCGGCGAGGCGTTGTACGTGCTGGTGCACACGCCGTATCTCCGCCCCCATCACGACTGGAAGGAAATGCTGCCGCGCTACCGGCGGGTCATCTTCGACAAGCTCAAGCGCACCGCCGGGCTGGAAGACCTCGAGCAGCGCATTGTTTTCGAGGCAAGCCTCACCCCGCAGGGCATCAACGACCGCTATCACGTGCTCAACGGCGCGATTTACGGCCTGGCCAGCCACGGCCGCTTCTTTGGCGCGTTCAAGCCCGGCAATCGCAGTCCCGACGTGCGCGGCCTCTACCTGGCCGGCGGCGCGGCGCACCCCGGACCGGGAATGCCCATGGTGTTGATGTCCGGCTGGATCGCGGCAGACACGCTGGATCAGGATTGGCGGGGCGCGCCGCGCGATCCCCAACCCGGACGCCGCGCGGCGAAGCCCTCGCTGGCCGAGGCGGCTTGAAGCGCGCCCGCTGCCTCCGACCGGGCGCGCCCCTGTTTCCAATCCGCCGCGGTGAAAAAAAGCGAGTCGGCCGTTTCCGAACAGGTGGCCGGGGAACCCCCTTCCCCGGTGCAGCTTCCCGACCGGTCGCCCCCGCTGCTGCGCTGGTTCACCGGGTACGCCCAGGGGTACATTGCCCGGCATTTCCACGCCGTTCGCCAACACGGTCCGGCTCCCGCCTGGCCGGAGGCGGACACGCCAGTTGTCGTGTATCTCAACCATCCTTCCTGGTGGGACCCCTTGCTGTGCCTGCTCCTGCGCGAGCGGTATTTGCCCGGCCGTCTCAGTTTTGCGCCCATCGAGGCCGCGATGCTGGCGCGCTACCGCTTTTTCGCTCGCCTGGGTTTTTTCGGCGTGGACCCCGGCACGCCCCGGGGGGCGGGGCAATTTCTGCGCACCGCCCGCGCGCTGCTGGCGCGGCCCAACTCCGCCCTGTGGCTCACTCCACAAGGGCGCTTTTGTGATGTACGCGAGCGTCCGGTGCGATTTCGCCCCGGTCTGGGACACCTGGCCGCCCGGCTGGAGCGGGCGGTGTTTGTCCCGCTGGCGATCGAAGTGACCTTTTGGTACGAACGCACGCCCGAAGCGTTGATTCGGTTCGGCGAACCGGTCGCGGTTTCCCCTCAAGAACGGCTTTCGCCCGCGGCCTGGACCGCGCGGCTGGAAATGGAGTTGGAAAGGACCCAGGACACCCTGGCCGGCGCGGCGATCGAGCGCCGACCCGAGGCGTTTGAAGTCCTCCTGCGCGGACGCGCCGGAGTGGGCGGCCTTTATGATTTCTGGCGTGGCACGCTGGCCCGTCTGCGGGGCGAGCGTTTCCGGGCCGAGCATCATTCCCCATGACGGCGGACCCCCTAGCCTGGCTGGCGCTGATTCTGGCCGCGGTACCAGCGGCGCTGTTTTGCCTAAACCGCTGGGTGTATCGCCGCCTGCCTCCGGCGGCCGACTCGGTGGATTCGGGACCGGCGTTGTCGGTTTTAATCCCGGCCCGCAACGAGGAAGCCAACATCGGCGCCACCCTCGATGCCATACTGGCCAGTCGCGGTGTGGAGTTCGAGGTGGTGGTGTTGGATGATGCGTCCACCGACCGCACCGCGGCGCTGGTGGCCGAACGGGCGGCCCGCGACCCGCGGGTCCGTTTGGAAGTCGCACCGCCGCTGCCCGCGGGCTGGTGCGGCAAACAACATGCCTGCTGGCAACTGGCCCGCCACGCGCGTCACCCCCTGCTGGTGTTTCTGGATGCCGACGTGCGTCTGGCGCCGGACGCCCTGGTGCGAATGCGGGCCTTTATGCTGCGGCGCGGCGCGGCTCTGGCCAGCGGCGTGCCGCGGCAGGAACTGGTCACCTTTTCCGAGCGGCTGCTCCTGCCGCTGATCCATTTTGTGTTGTTGGGCTATCTGCCCATGTTCGCAATGCGCTGGTTTCGCTGGAGCGCGTTCGGCGCCGGCTGCGGTCAGCTCTTCATCGCCCGGGCCGAGGCCTACCGCGCCTGCGGCGGACACGACCGCATTCGCGCCACGCTGCATGACGGCGTGAAGCTGCCGAAGGTGTTCCGCCGCGCCGGCTTCATGACCGACCTGTTCGACGCCACCGACCTGGCCACCTGCCGGATGTACCGCTCGAACGCCGAGACCTGGCGCGGCCTGGCCAAGAACGCCACCGAAGGTCTGGCGGCGCCCGGGGCCATCGGGCCCATGACCCTCCTGCTGGCCGGCGGACAGGTGTTGCCCCTGGCGCTGCTGATGACCGCTTCCTGCGCGCTGACCGGCGAGGGGTTGCGCGCGGCGCTGGGGGCCCTGGGCTGCGCGTATCTGCCCCGCCTGCTGGGAGTGGTCTGGTTCCGCCATCCCTTGGGCTCGGCCCTGCTGCATCCGCTGGGCGTGCTGGCTCTGTTGCTGATTCAGTGGGCCGCGCTGGTCCAGCATCTGCTCGGACGCCCGGCCACTTGGAAGGGCCGCTCGTACGGGCCGGACAGCCTCGCCGCGGCGCCGCCCCCGTCCGGATCATGAAGACGCTTCCGCTGATTCTGTTGTGGGCCCTGTTCGCCGGGGCGGTTTCCGCTTCCCCACCCGCTGACGCCGGTTCGGCATCCGCCGCTCCGGGAACGCCGGACGCCACCGAGCAGCGGGTGGCGGCGTTCTCCCTCGCCGACCAGTTTGAACAGGTCCATCACTTTCGTTTTCCGCGGCCGAAACCCATCCTGCTCACGGTGGCGGACCGGAAAGGGGCTGCGCAGGTGGAGACCTGGGTTCGCCCCGTAAAGGAACGTTTCGGCGAGGTGGTCGAGCAGGTGGGCATTGCCGACGTGAGTAAGACGCCCGCATTCCTCCAGGAGCGGGTCCGCCGCGGGTTTCGCAAACAATACGTCCGCCCCGTCCTGTTGGACTGGCAAGGGACGCAGTCCCGGACGCTGGGCTGTGAGCGGGGCGAGGTCAACGTACTGATGCTCGATCGCGAAGGGCGGGTACGCTTCCGCGCCACGGGCGGGGCCACCGCAAGCGGCCTGGAGCAACTTCACGCGGAAATTCGGCGGATCCTCGAGCGCGCGCCCGCCCCGGCGCCCGCGCAACCGGTTTCCCCGCACTGAAGGCTCTCGAGGCCGGTGACCCTCCGCGTCGCGTCGGGGACGCGCGGCCTTCCAAGTCACAGCACCCGTGTCGTTCCGGGCATGGCCACCGGGTAGCGGCCCTCGGCGTCCGGCAGCACCGGCGGCGGCGAATCCTCGGTCAACTGGTCCAGTCCCGGCGCCAGTTCGAGGGTGGAATTGAACGCCTCCTCCCAGGTGATGAGCTTGCCGGATTCGCAGGCCATCCGCCCCATGATGGCGGTGAGGTTCGCTTTGCAGCAGCGCTCGGTCTCGTTGTACGGCAGGTCGCGTCGGATGGCCTCGAACAACCGGTCGTGCTCCACCTGGTACTGGTCGCGCGCCTCGCCCTGGCACGACCAGATCAAACGGCTGGAGACGGGCTGGTGCCCCTCGAAGATGCGCGGCCGGGGCTGCCCTTCGCCCAGAATGGCCAGGCCCCTGGCGCCGTGAATCTGGCAGCCGAAGAAGTCATAGCAGTTGCTGATGTGCCGGCCCTGGGCGTGCAGCCGGGTGCCGTCGGGAAAGGTGTACTCGGCGGCGTAATGATCGAACAACTGGTCCGGCTCGGTGCGCACCTGGCGCCCGCCCATGCCCTGCACCGACACCGGCCAGGCATTCTTGACCCAGCAGCAAACGTCCAGGTTGTGGATCAGCCAGTCCACCAAGAAACTCCCGTTGAGCCAGGTAAAGTTGCTGTAGTTGGCGATCTGATGTGCCAGCTCGCTCATGCCCGGGGCTTTGGGGGTGAAGCCCACCGGGCCGTGCATCCGGTAGGCCCAGGCGGTGATCACTTCGCCGATGCCGCCCTCGTGGATGAACCGCACCGCCTCCTCCAGCGGCTGGGAATGTCGGCTCATCAGCCCGCCGGCGATCTTGAGATTCCGCTTGCGCGCTTCCTCGCCTGCGCGCAGGACCCGGCGGATGCCGGTGGCGTCCACGGCGAAGGATTTTTCCATGAACACGTGCAGGTTCCGGCTCACCGCGTACTCCACATGTTGGGGCCGAAACGCCGGCGGCGTGGCCAGCAGCACCACGCCGCCGGGCCCCAGCGCGTCCATCGCGTGCCGGTAGCCGCGCAGGCCGGTGAACTGGCGCTCCGGCGGCACGTCCACCTGCGCCGCAAACCGCTGCTTCAACTGCGCCAGGCTGCTCTGCAAGCGGTGTGGGAAAAAATCGGCCATGGCGACCAGCCGGGTGGGACCGGCCGTGGACAGGGCCTGGGCGGCCGCACCGGTGCCGCGGCCGCCGCAACCGACAAGCGCGATGGGGATCGTATCCGACCCCGCCGCATGCACCCCCACGGGGGCAACGCGGTGCAGGGCCGCCCCGGCCGCGAACGCGGCGGAGGTTTTGAGGAACGTGCGACGAGGAACCGGAGAAACGGCAGGGGAATCATGCTGCATGGCCGGAAGTTAACCGTCCCCTCCCCGGCCGCGCATCAAAAAATTCCGTCCCCGCGTCCGGCTGACAGTTCAGGCCCGCTCCAGATACTTCCCGGTGCGGGTATCCACCTTGATCTTCTCGCCGGTATTGATGAACAGCGGCACCTGGATGGTGATGCCCGTCTCGAGGGTGGCGGGCTTTTGCACGTTGTTGGCCGAGTCCCCCCGGATGCCCTCCGGCGCGTCGCTGACCGTGAGCACGACCGCGGCCGGCAATTCGATCTGCACCGCGCGTTCCTCGACGAAAGTGACCGTGACCGGGGTGTTTTCCACCAGGTAGTTCCGGGCGTCCCCCACAATGTCCGGCGACAGGGTAACGCTTTCAAACGTCTCCGGATCCGTGAACACGTAGTCCTCGCCGTCCTTGTAGCTGAACTCCATTTTGCGGGTGATCAGCGGGACCACGTCCACGCGCTCGGTGGAGCTGAACCGGATGTCGGAGGACTTGCCGGTGCGCACGTTGCGCAGGGTGACCTGCACGAACGCGCGCAGGTTGCCGGGGGTGCGATGCTGGGTATCCAGGACCACGCACACCTCGCCGTTGTGCATGATCGCCATGCCTTTTCTCAGGTCATTTGCCGATGCCATAAAAGCTGTCGCTGCTTGTTGCGGCCGCCGGAGGCCGGCGGACAAAAACGAACGGCCAGTTTATCCCGGGCTGAACCGCCCGCAAGTCCGCAATTCCCCGGCGCCAAGGACGGCATGGCGAATTCACGAACCCGGTCAAATTGCTGATACGTGCCGACTGCTTCGGCGAAGAAGCCCGCAGTTCCTGGGAATTGGAAAGCTCAGGCGGCATCATGGTCGCACCGATTCTAACCGACACTGCCAGAGATGCTGAGCCTCCGTTCTGAATTCGCCAGGCCATGACGGGCGCATTCAGTTTCCCGCACACCCCGAGGCGGCCGGCGGCCGACGCGCCGCGCCACCCGGAGGTTCCCGGCCCGCGCAGCCCATGCCCGGCCCTGTCCCGCGCACCGGTTGCCGGAAAAACCAATTGCGCTCACTAGGCGCCGAAGGACCGGAACGGCGGTGTTCTTGGACGATGGTTGGGTCTCGCCCTCCAGTCTGCCACGACTTTACGCCCGTGGCCGGCCTCCCGCCGGGGATGGCGGAAACCGGGGCAACACTGGGACGGCGCGCCGCCGCTCAGACTCCGCCGATGTACTTGCGGTCCTCCCAGACCGCCCGGAGCGAGACGAGGTTGCGGCGGTCGAAGAGATGCCGGACCGCGTCGGCCAGGCGGCGCTGTTTGAGGCTTTGCCAGGCGTCGTGGAGGCTGACCGCCGCGAATTGCAACACGCTGGGGTCGCGGTAGCAGTCAATCATGCACCGCGTGCAACCGTCGCGGATGAGCTTCGAGGCGTCGAAGTCGTAGATGTTGCACATCGGCGTCTCCCAGTAGTGGCAGCGATAGAGCTGGAGTTTCCAGTCCAGGTAGAAGTACTTGAAGCCGCCCAGGCAGCCGAAACGCTCCGGCTCGCCGCGCAGGTGCCGCTGCATCTCGGTAAGCGACTCGCGGGGGTTGACTACCGGGAAGCCGCTCCGGCGCTTCATCGCCTTGATCTTCTCGAAGACCTCGATCAGCTCCTCGCGGGTGTAGCTCACCAGGCCGCTAGCGCTGAAGCTCAGGTAGCTGGAGCCGAGATTGGTCAGCGGATAGCTGAAGGTGCAGGTGCGGAAGCCCAGGCTTGCCAGAAACGCCGGCAGTTGGTCGTAGTCCTCGATGAGCCGGCTGGCGGTGATGCTGGCGGTGGTCTGGATGCCCACGCCGGCGAAGAATTCGTTCGCGCGTTGGATCTTGCGGCACACGTCGGGCAGGCCGCGGTTGGCCTCGTGTTTGGCCGCGTCGGGCGCGTCAATGGACATGATCACGCTGGCCAGGCCGGCGTCGGTCAGGGCGCGGAGGTTCTCCTCGGTCCAGAGCGCGCCGTTGGTGCAGATCATGGGCCGGAGGCCGCGTTCGGCGGCGTAGCGCACCATGGCCGGCAGGTCGCGATGCACCATCGGTTCGCCGCCCACGAACAGGAGGTAGCCAATGTGGTTGGCCGCGCAGATGTCCACCACGTCCCGCGCTTCCTGGAGGGTGACGCTGCGCCGGGCTTTCGGATCAAACTTCGAGCGGGCGAAGCCGCAGAAGTCGCAATCGGCGTTGCAGATGTTGGTGATAGCGAACTGAAGGTAACCCGGCCCGCCGTGGTCGAGGACCTCGCAGAACAACTGCCAGGCGCTCTTGCGCGGGGCCCGGAGCGGCGCCGGCGCGGGCGGCGCGTCGGCCGCACAGCCGTCCCGGGCCACCGCGGGCGTGGAGGTGGCGGTAAGGGGAGCGCTCATGCCGTGATCATGCCGTGACGGGCATAGTGGTAGCCGACGCCGGGCCGGGCAACAGTTCTTTTAACGGCGGCATCCGTCGGCGCGTTGGCCGGCAGGTGGCCACCTCCAGGAGTAGACGCGTCCGGTTGCTTCCGCTTCCCCAAAGCCGCCCGGCGGGTCCGGCTGCCTCCTGCGCCGTCCGGCACTTTTGCCGGGCGTAATTCCCCGGTGCCGGTTGAGCTAGCGCGGCATCCGGCCGGTTTCCAATTCCATGACCAGGGGTCGGGCACGGTACACCTTGCGCAGGGCCTCGAGGATGCCCCGACTGTCCACGCTGATGCTGCGGGCGAGGGTGTCGTCGTAGGCAAAGTCCAGCACCAGGGAGTAAATGTTGCCGTCGAAGATCACGCCGACCAGCTCGCCGGCGCGGTTGACCACCGGGCTGCCGGAGTTGCCGCCGATGATGTCGTGCGTGCCCACGAAGTTCAGCGGGGTGGCGAGGTTCAAGGCGCTCTTGCGCTTCGTCCACAGGGCAGGCAGATCAAACGGAGGCCGATGATCCATCTCCGCCGCCCGGGCGTACAGCCCGGCATAGGTCGTCAGCGGGGGAATGTCGCGACCGTTTTCCTGATATCCCTTCACGGTCCCGTAGGCGAGCCGCAGGGTGAACGTAGCATCCGGGTAGGCGCTGATCCCCTGCAAAGCAAAGCGGGCGCGGGCCAGCACGGCGTGGGCCTGGCGCTTGCGTTCGTCCTGGGTCTCAACGGCGGTGCGCACGGCCCGCGCCTCGGCATCCACGCGGCGCGCCAGCTCGATCATCGGGTCGGCCGCCGCCGCCACCGCGTCCGCGCCGCCCGCGTAGAGCTGCCGGCGCACGGCCACGTCCCCCACGCGCGTGCCCGCCACCAGTTCCGCCGCCCGGGCGCGAGGTGACCGCCCCTCCAGCACCTGCCGCACGAGCGGGTCGTCCAGGCCCAGTTTTTCCACCAGGAATGTCAGCGAGTCGGCCAGGGTCAGGGTCTCGAGGTCGGGGTAGATGGGCTTGGTGGAAAACAACTGCAGCTCGAGGGACTCGCGGTTGGAGTCGCGAAATTCCGGCAGCCGCTCCCCGTTGAGTTTGACGCGCTCTTCGCCCGCGCGCAGCAGGGTGCGGGCGATGGCAAACAGGTCGGAACTGAAGGCGTGGCCAGCCTCCAGCAACCGATAGCGCAACGCCACCGGGCGGATGGCCTCCTGCGCCGCGGCGATTTCCGCCAGGGCGCCGGGCACATCCGCCAGGTCCGGACGGGCGGCCGCCGCGTCGCGAAGCGCCTGCTCGGCCTGGCGTTTGGCGTCCATCAAAGCCGGGTCCAGGAGCCCGGCCAGTCCGCCGTCGCGCGCCTTGCGGCTGTTCTGGACGCCGAACAGCTCGTCCTTGGCGCGGCGGGCGTTTTCCGCGCTGCGAGCGCTCCAGGCGGCCAGGAGGACCTCGCGGCGTTTGAGCAGTTCCAGCGTGTAGGGAAACTGCACGTCGCGCAGGTATTCCAGCTCGGCCACGGTGAGCAGGCGACTGGTGCGGCCCGGGTGGCCGGTCACAAAGGTCAGTTCTCCGGGTTGCACGCCGGCGCGGGACCAGCGCAGGTAATGCGGCACACGCGCCGGCCGGTCGTTTTCATACACGCGAAACAAGCAGACATCCAGCACGTGCCGCGGATACTCGAAGTTGTCAGGGTCGCCGCCGAAGAAGGCGATCTGCTGTTCCGGGGCGAAGACCAGCCGCACGTCCGTGTACCGCTTGAACCGGTACAGGTGGTAGGCCCCGCCCTGGTAGAGCGTCACCACGTCGCTGCGCAGGCCGGTCCGCTCGAGCGACTCCTTCTCGATGGCCGCGATCACCGCCCGACGCGCCTGAAAGGCCTCCTGCGGTCCCGCCCCGGGCGGCACGGCCGCGTTTACCCGCTTGGTCACGTCTTCGATACTCTGGAGCACGTTCAACTCAAGGTCCACGCACCGGATCTCGTCTTCCGGGCGGCGGGCGTAAAAGCCGTCGCGCAGGTAATCCCGCTCGCGGGTGCTAAGCTTTTGCAGCGCATCGGCGCCGACGTGGTGGTTCGAGAGCACCAGGCCGTCCTCGCTGACAAACGAGCCGGAGCCGCCGTTGTTGAAGCGCACCGAGGACTGCATGAGGTGGTCCAGCCAGGGATCGGTGAGCTCGAATCCGTAGGTCTGGCGGATGAGATCCCCGGGAGGGGCATTGAACAGCCACATGCCCTCATCGGCACGGGCGGGCAGCGGCCGCAGCAGAACGGCACCAACACAGGTGGCCATGAGACAGGCGGAAGCGGACAGATGGTTCATGTTGTGTTGCGGTCCGGCGACCGGGCGCCGGGAAGCCTGAGGATGCTCCAGCGAAGGGGAAGGTCCAATCGAAAAACCGGCTACAATCCGGCGGTGCTTCCCGGGGTCTGACCGAGCCGAAGGCGGGCGGGGAACGGTCGGAGAACCGGCACAACAGGCGGCGCAATCTGTCCTCATGCAGGACATCCCTGGCATGCTGCCGACCGTCGAGCTGGGGGGCGTTCGCCCCGATAAAGCGCCGGGGCCCGGGTGAAGTGGGAGCGACCGACGCGGAGGCGTTCGCCGACTACGCAGCGGATGGGGAGTTCGCCGTCTTCGGTACGATGGCGGCGCTTGGGAAACAGGAATCGAGCCTACCGAAACGGCCGGTCCCCCGTGAGGGGCAACTCAGCCCACAAGAGTGGTGCGGGCAACCACGCCTTTCGCGGAAACGCTTTGGCATGCAACAATCTGAATTTGCCACAGGTTAAATGGCTGCGTTGATGATAGGATTAAGAAGGGTTTTACGGTTTCCTGGCGGGGGCCAGTTTGACGGCGCAGGCTTTGTAGGCGGGCTGGCGGGAGAGGGGGTCGAAGCAACTGAGGGTGAGCCGGTTGGTCTCCGCGTAGTGCATCGGCAGAAAAACATGCCCGCGTGGAACAGCCCCCGTCAACAAGACATCCGCGGCGACCCGCCCCCGGCGGGAGGTGATCAAAACGCGCCCGGCGGGATTCAGCCCGAGCGCGCGAGCGTCGTCGGGGTGGATTTCGCAGTACACGCTCGAGGGATGGAGCTTGCGCAGGACACCGGATTTGCCGGTGCGCGTGTTGGTGTGCCACTGCACCGAGGTGCCCCGCCCGGTGAGCAGAAGGAAGGGGTATTCCTCATCCACCGGCTCGGGCAGCCCGCGCGGCTCCTCGAAAACAAACCGCGCGCGCCCGTCGGGAGTGAAAAACCGTCCATTAGCAAAAAGACGCCGCTCGCTTTCCGGCTCGCCGGCGCAGGAGGCGGGCCACGGCCATTGGATGCCGCCGCGCTCCTCGAGATGCGCGTAGCCGCGGATGCCGGTGATGTCGCACGGACGCCCGGCGCTGAGTTCCCGCAGGATGTCAAACACCGCCTGCGGCGAGGTCCACCGGGCGAACATTTCCCCGCACCCGGCATACGCGGCGATGAGCTGGCAGATGCGGAAGTCCGAAAGCGCCTGCCCGGGAACACGGGCGACCTGCCGGATGGTGGCGATGCGGCGTTCGCTGTTGATGAAGGTGCCGTCCTTTTCGCCCCATCCGGCGGCGGGCAGCACAAGGTCAGCCATGCGCGCCGTCTCGGTGCTGTGATACATGTCCTGCACAACGAGAAACTCGAGCTTCTCCCGCAGGCGGGCAAAGCGCCCGGATTCGATCCAGGAGTGGGCGGGATTGGTGGCAATGACCCAGAGAGCGCGGATTTCGCCCCGTTCGATGGCGTCGAGGATTTGGTCATAGGCATACCCGGCGGTTTCCGGAATGAGACCGGCCTCGATGCCGAGGATTCGGGCCACCTCGCCGCGGTGCGCGGGATTGGAAAAATCGCGCCCGGCAAATAGCGAGGTCGTGTTGCTGAAGAGGCGGGAGCCCATCGCATTGCACTGGCCGGTAATCGAATTGGCTCCCGTGCCGGGCCGCCCGATGTTGCCGGTCATCAACGCGAGCGCGATGATGGCCTGCGCGGTGCGGGTGGCCTGGTGCCCTTGGTTGACGCCCATGGTCCACCAAAAAGAAACCCGCTTCCCGCGGGCGATGCGGCGGGCGAGGTCTTCGATTGTTTCCGCATCGAGGCCGGCAACCTCGGCGCAGGAGAGCGGGTCGTAATGGGCAACAAATTTTTCAAATTCCTCGAAGCCGGTGGTGTGGGTGGCGATGAAGGCGCGGTCTGTCGCCTCCATGCGAATGAGCAGGTTGGCCAGCGTGTAGAGCAGAACGAGATCGCTTTTGGGCCGCAGCGGGTAATGTGCCGAGGCGGCAGCTGCGGCCGCAGCGGGTAATGCGCCGAGGCGGCAGCTGCGGTCTCGGTGTGCCGGGGGTCCACGACCAGGATGTCGGGGTTGTGCGGATTGGCCATCACGCGCTGCCACATGATGGGATGAGCGATGCAAGGGTTCGCCCCCCAGAAGACCAGCACATCACTCTGCTCAAAATCAGCGTAGGTGTAAGGCGGGGCGTCGAAGCCGAAGCACTCTTTGTAGGCGCTCACGGCGGTTGCCATGCACTGGCGCGTGTTGCCGTCGCCGTGCCGGATGCCCAGCCCGAAGCGGGCCAGCGCGCCGATGAAGGCCAGTTCCTCGCAGGGGATTTGGCCGGTGCCGAGCCACGCCGCGGCTCCTCCTCCATGCCGGGCGATGATTCCTTTCATCTTCCCGGTGAAAACCACCATCGCCCGCTCCCAATCACAGGGCTCGAGTGCGCCCCTTGCGTTGCGCAGCAAGGGTGTGGCGGCGCGGTCGGGCGCGGTAAGAGGGGTGAGCGCCTCCCAACCCTTGGGGCAAGCCATGCCGCGATTGACCGGATAATCCCCGGTGGCTGTGAGATTGACTGGCTCCCCGCCGCGCCGGTGGACATCCAGCGAGCACCCCGTGGAACAAAACCCGCAAATCATCGGGGTTATCTGGTCGGGGTGCCGACTTTTCGGCAGAAGCCCCGTTCCAAGAACCGGGCGGCTTTTCTCCAGCAGCGAGGTCAGCGGTCCGCCCCATTCGCGGAGTACCGGCCGGGGAAATTGGATGTTGGTAAAGTTTGTGCTCATAGGCCCGGCATGCGGGTGGAGACGCCCGCTTTGAAGAAGAGGGCGCGTTCGAGAATTTCGCCGGCGAGGAGGATGGCAAGCAGAACCCAAAATGAGAACCCGAAGGCCATGCCGCACAGGGCCGCCGCGCCGCTGGCAAACCGGGCGGCTGTCCATCCCAGGAGCGGCCCGCGCAAAAGATGGGCCGAGCGGTCCAAATCCTCGAGCCGAAACCGTGTGGAAAGTCCCCAAAAAACAAGAACCAACTCCGCGCCAAGCTTGAACGTGAGCAGAATCATTGCGGCGGAATGTGCGCCACCGAAGAGCGCGGCAAAGAGAGCCACGGTGAGGCCGAAGCGAAGGAAAGAAAGCGGACCGCGCCAGACCGCGCGCCCGGTGTCGTGATAGACATAAGCCGAACAAAGAACGGCGAGAAGACCCGTGGCCACCGCCACCCAATGGATGACCGCGGCCCACTGAGCGGGGAGGGAAAACAGGGCGGGAGGGATGAGAGCGATGGCAGCATCCGCCATCACCCACAGCGCGGCCAGGCTTAAGGCGATGATTTCCCGGCTGAGCCACGAGGTGCGCCAGCCGAGAAAGGCGCGCCAGGCTTTGAGCGGCTGGCCGAGGTGCAACACGCTGCAGGCCAGCCCCCCAAAATAGAGCAGCGCGGCCAATGGCTGCGTCCACGCGACAGTGCCGGGCAACAGGGCGCCCGCAATGCCACCCCCTCCCGCCTGCGTAAGCACGAGCATGAAAACCAGGGGCCAGTGGGCCTGCTGGACTTTGGGCCGATGGTGATCGGCTGCCAGCGCGCACTCGGAAAGGGGTTTGCGGCTCGAGTAGGTGGTGGTCGGAACTGTAATGCGCGGGTCCGGGCTGTCGGGCAGGAAAATTCCGTTCCTTGCCGCCGCACGCGCTTCGGAGAGGGAGATCGTCCGGATGGTGATGGCCGAGGTGGGACAGGCCTGCACACAGGCGGGCGCCTCGCCGACGGCAAGACGCTCGTGGCACATGTCGCACTTGCGCACGATGCCGAGCTTCTTGGAATACTTCGGCACCTCATATGGGCACTTCAGCACGCAGTAAGAACATCCGATGCACTGGTCGTCGAGATGGCGCACGATTCCGGTGGCGACGTCTTTGTCGTAGGCCAGCACGGGGCAGCCTTCCAGACAGCCGGGCTCGACGCAATGATGGCACGCGCTGGTAATGGTTTGAACGCGCGGGTGGGACCCGGGGCCGCCGACCAGGGCGCCCACCTCGCGCCATGTTTCCTCCTCGTCAAGGCCGTTGAGGCTGTGGCAGGCGGCCACACAGGCTTTGCAGCCGGTGCACCGGTCCAGGTCCACGGCAAAGGCGTATTGCTCGCCGGACTTCGGTGCGGAAAGCGGGATGAGTTCGCGATAAACTCCAACCGGCGCGGCGGCGCTGCCGCGCTCGTGCTCGCGCGCGAACCGCGCCACGGGCGTGAGACACCGCTGCCCGGCAAGGAGGTCGTCAATCTGGTTGGCCGTCATGCGAGCATTTCCTGAAGGGCGCCGGTGTCGTGGCGGGTGGTGAATTGCTGGAAGGTTTCCCCCGGGTTGCGGCGTTCGAGGTAAAGGCGCAGGAGGCGCTCGATGAGGGGTTTGACTTCTGGGAAG